>Ga0316204_10000306_pt1 | contig 199061 bp, 202 predicted proteins | sample 6monrhotite_MG_2_FD_205661 | JGI IMG/M metagenome (GOLD analysis project Ga0316204, IMG submission 205661) | Microbial mat bacterial communities from mineral coupon in-situ incubated in ocean water Damariscotta River, Maine, United States -... | ecosystem: Environmental > Aquatic > Marine >... | reverse complement strand
CCATTTTCTTCATTGAAATTTTTCAACATCCGCCTTCTGTTCCATATGCGGAGACGGCGCAGGAGTGGCGAGATCGTCACGACACCCAATATCGACAACAACCCCATTGAAGTGTGAAACCAAAAATTTTCGTTCATAATTTCTGCACCCTCTTAATCGGTTTTCACTTTTAGGCGTTCCACAGCGCTTTCAATCGTTTCGGCTTCATGAATGTAATTCGCTTTTTTGCGGGCGGGCATGTAACAGGCGTGCTGTCGGATCGACAGAGCCTCCTCCTCGGCTGCACTCAAAACAATTTGCATATCTTCTTCCATGTCTGCCTCTTTCGCTCGATTAAGGTTTCACTTGTCTGGAACCGCAGACGATGACGCCTTCTGGCTTCGGGGCAATCCCGGCTTGCCAGAGACCAATTTCTATTTCCACTTCGGCCATGCGTTCGTACGTCTCGCGCGTGCCTGCATCGATCTTTCCGACCAGATCAACGGGTATGTTCAGGTATTCGGCAAGTTGTTCATCGGTCATTTTCCATTCCTCCTATTCCAATATCCGGTGATTCCAGAGAGAGACATTTCGGTAGGCGTTTCGGTCTCGCGCTGTCTGTATCCCGCAGAACTGTTCATTTCTGTGTCTCGCTGGTTTGCTGTTTCGGGAGGGCGTTTGTGGGAATGTTCGACCGCATATGATCCGTCGCACAGTCAATCAAACGTTCCAACGCCCTTTCTTCCTCTGGCGTTGACGGCTTTTCGCTGTTCACGCGGGCGACATTTCCCTTGCCGGTTTTGATGACGCGGCAGCAGGTCATGGATTTTCATTCCCGGAATCGGACATCTGTTTATGCTGCACAGTTCCATCCCCCATAGCTGTAATCTTTCCAGGCGACCTTCTTGCAAATTCGGGCGTTCACATACCGGGCAAAGGCGCGCTGATAGTGGATCGTCTTGTCATATGGCATGACGTAAGGGTCACAGCCCTGATCAAGCAGCATCTGGACCCTATGCAGGTCTTCGGCTGGCTCACTATTGAAGCCGATCAGCACAAAGAATTGCATCTGCCACGGCTTGATCCCGGCAGCTTTACATCGCTCAATGCCACGTAAAATCAGGCGTTCATCCTTCGGGCGATCCCATGCGAATGTCGCTTGGTTTTTGGTGTCCCGCAGATTCGTGAACCGCACAGACGCCAAGGCTTCCGCCTGTTCTTCGGTGATAATCCTGATATTGATCCCTTGGGAGAAATTGACCCGTAGTTTACGGTCTTTAATCTCGCCCAGACGGTCTTTCCAGTTAGGATTGCCAAACGGGTCATTGTCCAGAAGGATCAGGCGGTTTGTGTCCAACACCATGAGATCGCCGATAGTGTTTGTGCTGATGGGCCGACCTTCCTTCTTGGGGACGACGCAGAAATCACACCGGAATCGGCACCCCCGCATAGTGAATCCAATATTCGCTGGTGCGTCTGGATAGATCGAATAATCCGGCGTGATCTGCTCAATATCATCTGGCAATGACACGCCCATATCCCAACCCGTGCCGCCAATCTCCATGCCGCTGTGCATGTATGGCGCGTTTGAAAAGGTGAATATTTTAGAGGCCAGCACCCGATCAGCGTTCGCGTGTAGCAATGGCATCTTCGGGTCAAACATCATCACTTCGTCGCCACATTCCTTGTGGTATCGGGCAAGTTTCATCAAAGCCAAATTCGGGATTTTCACGCTGTCCACATCGTACAAGGCGATTTTCATTTGCCAGCACTCCCGTTATCGGAGGAGATGTCACGCATGTTTTTCTCCCAAAACACAGCCGTCGCCGTAGCCGTCGCCGGAGCCGGAGCCGGAGCCGTCGCCGGAGCCGTCGCCGTAGCCGTCGCCGGAGCCGTCGCCGTAGCCGTCGCCGGAGCCGGAGCCGGAGCCGGAGCCGGAGCCGGAGCCGTCGCCGTAGCCGTCGCCGGAGCCGGAGCCGGAGCCGTAGCCGTAGCCGTCGCCGGAGCCGTAGCCGTCGCCGGAGCGGCTACTCATGAGTGACCTCCATTAATGCGATTTCTTCGGAGGCGCGAAACCAGACGGCGGGACAATCGTCAATCTTATCGCCTGATACAGGCCCGTCGCTTGCCAGACCGCCCAGACCGTTTTTTCGACCTTTCCAGTAACGAATATTTTGAGCATCATTCAGAACAAAATAATCCCCATGTTGCTCCAGCGTCCCCATATAGATGAACCGGCCTGGCAGAATTACGATAATCTTTTTGCCGACGCAGGGGTGTTGTGAGGCGGCCTGACCACCAAACATCTGGGAGATTTCGCGCACCTGTTTAATTGTCATATTTTCGATGTCCATGTTCATTTTATTTTCCTTTGGTTGGTGTTTCAAATTCATCAGTGGTTTTTCCGCAAACGGACGGCGCGTTTCGTCGCCATTTCAGCCAAGCGACCACGTATTCATCAGGTCGATACATCGCGGGATCAGGCGCAGACTCGATAACTGAGTTAAGCCGCTCGATCTCTTTTCTGCTATCCGCGATGATGTCAGTGCGGGTCGGTGGGGGAGTTGGAATGGATGAACTATCTGAATAAAGTTTCTGAAATCCGTCCCGGACCTCGGCGACGATGGCCGGGTCCTGATCACGCCAGTAGCGGGGGTCGCACATCAAGGCTTTCAAGCTTCTTTCTGTTACTGGAGGACCTTGTATGTCTGGCCCTTTAACGGGGCGTGTAGCCATGGCCTCGACCACTGCACCGACCGTGAAGGAGTCCATACTGCAAAACCAGTCACTATTCCTGACCGCCACAAGCGCCGTGCGGAGCGACTGATTTTCTGCTTTGAGATTTGGGGCTTCCGCGATCAGCGGCCCGGTAATTTCCGCGTTCGTGGCTGCGTGATATCGCGGACCAGATTCAGGGTTATCACTACAGTTTTCACTCAGCCAATACAGATCACATACCGTTGTGCCGTTGGCGTCTTTGATATAAGCACCATGGGTTTCGGTGGCCTCAATTAGCGTCCATGGGGCGTTTACATAGTCAGTCATCAGCCGACTCCCCAAAAGTTATCCGGTGTTGTGTGGCGAAATTCGCGGGTAAATTGGGAGTTCCGAAAATCGCGGAAAGGTGCGGATTGTCGCGGCCCTTTCACGGCGGCAATGGGGGTTTGAATTTCGAGCGAATTATCTGATATTGCGGTGTGACCGTATTTGTGTCCGCACAATGCGCGTGCGTATGCCATTTGTTCCGGTTGTTCTTGGCTAACACCCGCAGAAAATAAGGATTTTCGGCAGTTTTTTCTGATTGGAGCGCAGGATTGAAAATCCGCGTGTCGGTGGTTCAAGTCCGCCCCCGGGCACCATTTTCAAAAGGCCTAGGCAGAGATGCTGGGGCCTTTTCTTTATTGTCTTCTCAAATGAATGCACAGCTCAAACTGGCGAAACCCAATGCAAACCTTCAAACTCACGCCCAAGCCTCAAAGTGACTATCGCCTGGAAGTCAACGAGATTAAGAAAAAATGGAAGCTTGAGAAGCATGGATATCGCCATAACAAGATCGTTTATGGTTTCTGTGATGAATTGCCTGATATCGCAGAGCTTCAATCTCTTGGTTTAAATATTGAAGAGATTACCTTTGATAAAGCACAACTGAACCTCACTAACGATCTGGTAGAACGAGGTCGCGCAAAATCGAAGATCGACCATCTTAAACGTGAGCAAATAGAGAACGGTGCGAAAAATGAACAGGAAGAAGCTATCGCGCAGCAGAAGTTAACGGATTTAAACAACAATATTCAAGCCGCCAAAGAAACCCTGAGCATTACAGGAACGCTCAAAACATTGAAGTTTTAGCTTGAAACGGATTTTGTTTTGTTAAAGATTTATCCTGATATGACACTTTAATGCCTCGCTCTTTTATTTGTATCGGAGCCTAAATGAAACTGATTGCCCTTAACTTGCCACGAGACTTTGACGAACAAGATTTAGAAAAATTATTCAAAGATCATGGCAGTGTTGCAGCCTGCAATCTTGTCCTTGATGACAAGAGCGGTGCTTCAAAAGGCTTTGGATTTGTCGAGATGGAACTCGAGGAAGAAGCGATGGTTGCTATTGAAAAATTACATGGCACCAAGGTGAACAAAAATAAAATTCGAGTTAAGCCAGCGCGAATCGGTACGGATTGATTTTGTTAATCCCGCCAGTTATTGTTGGATTGATTTTAACCGGAGATTTTATGTCCCGCTGATTTTGGGACGCCATCGTGCGGCCCATCCCGAGTAGAACAGGAGAAATTGCCCGCGCTTTTGCGGCGCAGGCCTGTGTTCTTGCCCAATCAATTGGAATATCAGCTCGACCCCGCTATAGCGGTGGTCAGAACATGAAAGATCTGTCTTACGATGATCAGAAAATATAAAAATGAAGATGTCGACGCCGTGGTTTCGGCATGGCGTGTCGCCAGTGAACTCGCACACCCATTTCTTACAAAGAGCTTCTTCGACCAAGAGGCCAACAACGTAAGGAATGTGTACGTTGCGTATGCCGAAACATGGGTTGTGGAGTTAGACGGGCGTGTCGTCGGTTTTATCGCCCTGGTTGATAATGAGATCGGCGGTCTTTTCCTCGACCCAAAGCACCATGGTCAAGGCCATGGCAAGGCGTTGGTAGACAAAGCCGTTGCCGAAAAAGGGCCACTGCAAGTCGAAGTGTTCAAGGACAATAAAATAGGCCGTCGTTTTTATGACGCCTACGGCTTCAAAGTTTTGGACGAATTTCTTCACGAACCTTCTGGCCAGGAAACCGTGCGGATGACCTACGCATCTGAATAATTGGGATCGATGGAAGGCGTCTCCTCGTTTGGGGGCGTCTTTCGTTATCAATTGCGATTTGTGCACTGTTTGTGCAACTTTTCACGAGAGTACGCCACCGGAACGTCTGGAATGGTGCCGATAAACCGTCAGCCCGGAAGACGTTATCTGAAGACGTTATCTTAAGCGCCTGGGGCTTAAATCCGATGCCTGTAGCCCGTTTGCGATGAGATGGTCAGGCAGTGCGCCGTTGCTGATCAGGGTGGCGACGGCCTTTCCCATCGCCGGTGCGGTCTGGATACCATAACCCCCCTGACCGGCCAGCCAGAAAAATCCTTCCGCCTGGTCATCCATGCCGACGACCGGGGTCTTGTCGGCAACGAAGCTGCGCAGGCCCGCCCATTTGTGGGCGATGCGCCGGACTTCCAGGTGTGTAGCGGCCTGTACACGCTCCACGGCCAGGGCAATGTCAAGTTCCTCAGGTTGCGCATCGCAGGGAGGGGAGGGAGTTTCGTCAGCGGGGGACGCCAGGATCATCCCCGCATCCGGTTTAAAATAGAATGTTTCGTCGATATCAATGGTCAGCGGCCAAGAAGCGATATCGCCGTCCTGGGCCGGATCGAAGGTAAATACGGTTCGGCGTTTCGGCACCAGTCCGACCGGGCGTACACCGGCCTGTTCGGCGATCACGTCGCACCACGCACCCGCCGCATTGACAACGATGGGGGCGGAAAATTTCCCCACCCGGGTTTCGACGTTCCAGAATTTCCCATCGAAAGCGATGCTCGCGACGTCGGCGTCCGTGACCACGCGCCCTCCCTTTTCCCCCAGACCTTTGAGATATCCCCGGTGCAGGGCATGGACATCAACATCGCGGGCGTCCGGTTCGAATATCGCTCCGGCAACATAATCGGGGTCAAGCGCCGGGTTGATCTTGAGGGCCTCCGCGGCATCGATTCGGCGGATTGTTGCAACCAGCGATTGGGCGTCCGCAACGGCATTGTCCAGCGCTGTGAGCTGATCCTGCCGCGCAATAAACAAGGCGCCACGAGGGCTCAGGATTTCATGATCGACAAATCCTGGTGGGGGGGCCGAGAAAAAGGAATAACTCGCCATTGTCAGCGCACGGATTTCCCGATTGCCATAGTTCTGCGTGTAAACGGCAGCGGAACGACCGGTCGTATGATACCCCGGTTGCGGTTCACGCTCCAGGGCGATGACACGTGCGCTGCCCGCCAACTCATACGCCGCAGATGCCCCGGCCATCCCGGCGCCGATGACAAGGATGTCACAGCATTCCATTATTTGATTCCGTCAAAGTCTACCATTCCACAATATTTCATGATATAAAATTATTTTCGTATAATGAAAATGTTTTTTTTGCAGACACAGGTATTTTACAACGGTAAACAGATGCTCTTGGAAATCTGGATACTGTTTGGGGCGCGCAGGTGACAAATTCAAAAAGCGTGAGAGATGGCCTTGGGACGCGACTGCGGCAGTTGCGCAAACAGAATGGCTGGACGCTGAATCAGGTTAGCATGATGTCCGGGCTGGCGACGTCAACGTTGTCCAAGGTTGAGAACAATCAGACGTCTCTGACGTATGACAATCTGTTGAAGCTCGCGGAAGGGCTAGGGGTCAATATTGCCGAGCTTTTCGCCGCCGAAGAGATTCGCCCGATCAGCGGGCGGCGCACGATCACCAGGAGCGGTGATGCGAAGTTGCAGAAAACCCCGAATTACGATTACCACTACCATGGCACGGACCTTCTGGGGATGCGCATGATACCCATTCATGTCCGGGTCAAGGCGCGCAACATAGAGGAATTTGGTGATTTGCTTCGCCATTCCGGGGAAGAATTCATTTACGTGCTGGAAGGCGAGATCGAAGTTCATACCGAATTTTATGAACCCGTGAGATTAAAACGGGGGGAAAGCATCTACCTGGACAGTACCATGGCCCACGGATATGTATCCGTCGGCGATCAAGACGCGGATATTCTTGGGATTTGCTCTGGGCAGGTTCCCAGCCATTGGAAACCTGCGGCTCTGTCAGCTAACGACGCCGACATTAAATAGCTTCACCCGACTGCTTCACCGCAAAGCAGGACAGCCGGAATTTCCAGCCAACGGCCTCATTTACGCTTGAACCTGACCCGTATACAGAGCGGGTGGGATTAATTTCCCCTTTTCATGGCGCGTAAATTTTGATAATAAGAAAAATCTTAGCGTTTAGGAAAATTTGTTTTAACAACATCAAGGCCGAGTTGGAGAAGGCTTGTTATGTAGGCTGGACGGCCCGGTAAATATCTGAAAATCGCAGATAAGCGAGCAGATGAATCGAACACGGTAACAGGGAGATCAATGATGAAAAGAACAGTATTTTCGATGGTTGGCATTGCCGCGGCTATCACAATTTCATTCTCGCCAACGGGCGCGATGGCGGCGAGCTGTCCGGTCAAGATTGGCGGCTTGGCACCCTTATCGGCTCCTGGCGCCGTTGGCGGTGGTGAAGCCATGCGCGACGCCATGTTGTTTGCGGAAAGAGATATCAATGCCGCAGGGGGAGTCCTGGGGTGCAAGGTCAAGGTGGTGATCGCCGATACCGAAGGGTTGCCGGAAAAAGCTTCTGCGATCATGGAAAAACTGATCACACAGGATGGAGTGGTTGCCGTCGGCGGTGGATATCACAGTTCCGTTGGTGTTGCCTCAAAGGACATTTCCAATGCACGTGGCATACCGACTGTCTTTGCTGAAACTTGGAACGACACCATCACCGGCGACAAGCAGAAATACATCTTCCGTATCGCGCCCCTGAGTTCCTGGGCGTCAGCAACGCTGTGGAAGGCTGCGCTTCTTGTTCCAAACATCAAAAAGGTCGCGATCATCACGGAGAATACGGACTATGGTATTCCAGCGGCTGAGGAAACCGCCAAGGGTCTGGCGTCCGGCGGCGTCAAAGCCGAGACTTTCGGCGTCGATATCGGTACCCAGGATTTTTCCGGTATTGTTGAACGTGTCAAGGCTGGGAAACCCGACTACATCATCGTCCTGAACACCGGCGAAGCCGGATATAATTTCGCCCAGCAGGCTGCCGATGCCGGTATTGGGCCTCAGGATATTCCGTTCCAGGCCGGTCAGGTTGCACTGGAAAGTAAAGCATGGTGGGAAAACGTTCCGGACGGTAACTACGCCTTTGTTCAGCGTATTGGTACGCCGGTTTCGACATGGAACGCCAAAGCCAAAAAGTTGAATAAAGACTACAAGGCCAAAACCGGCAAGGGCGCGATCGAAAGTTATGCGCTTGAGGCCTATGATTCCATCGCCATTCTTGCTCAGGCCATTAACGAAGCCAAGTCAACGAACGGAGACAAGATTGTTACGGCGCTCGAAAATATTTCTCACGACGGCACACTCGGGCGGATTTATTTCCCGTATGGCACCAAAAAGGATCCTTCAGCCGATGGCAAGGGTGACGAGTGGTGGCACCAGTGGCCCGATCCCGCGATGACCATGATCCAGTACCAGAAAGAAGGTCAGGAATCGACCGAATCCCCGATCGTCTGGCCCGACGCCTACAAGAGCGGAAACGCGATTTACGTCAAATAATCGGCGAACCGCCTCTGGATATTGAAATATGCCGACGGTGGGGAACTTTCTCCGTCGTCGGCAAGTTTCATTCGGTATTTCAATCGTAATATTTTGACGCAAGTGGGGTCGCGAAATGGAGTTCCCTGACTTTTTTTGGGGTGCGCTTGGCTGGATGATTTTCTGGGGTGTGGTCGGCAGTGTCGTAACCCGCCGGGTCTACCTCCAAAAAGATCTGGACACATCGAACACGGGGCTTGTCGGTTCCATGTTGGGGGCGTCGACCGGTCCGATCGGTCTGGTGCCGTTGTGGATCAAGACACCGGAAATCACGACCCGGATGATGGTTCTGCCGACGCTCGCGACAATCGGCGTGTTTATGCTTGTTTTTTCTATTTCCGATCCCGGAAATCTATGTGTCACCAACGGCTCGTTTGTCGCGTCGCAAATTTCCAACGGTGTGATCCTCGGTATTATTTACGGTTTCATGGCCCTCGGTTTGACGTTGATCTTTTCCATCCTGGGAGTGGTCAGTTTCGCACATGGCGAATTCTACATGATCGGCGGGATGATAACCTATTTCGTAACCACGGTATGGTTTCCCGGAATTAGCCCGGTCTTCGGAGTTTTGGCGGCCTGCATGTCAACGTTTCTGCTGGGCGCGATTTTTGAGCGCCTGTTCCTGACGCCAATGTACGAAGGCAAGGTCGAACGACCGGTCGAATACGGTATTCTCATTACGTTCGGCCTGGCTTTCACGCTTCAGTATTTCGTCCAGGCCACCGTCGGCGCCAACCCGGTAAAGGCAAAGCGGTTTTTTGATTTCCCGCGATTACGCCTTCCTTCGGCGGAAGACCCCTGGCTGATCAAGACCAGCCGCGGAAACATGGAGCTGTTTGACACCATTTCGATTTCGAACCCGCGATTTACGGCGGCAGTACTGTGTATCCTGGTCTTTATTGGTTTGATTTATTTCCTTCGCCGAACCTGGACCGGCAAGGCGCTTCGCGCGGTCAGTCAGGATCGCGAGGCGGCGGCGATCGCTGGCATCAACCCTGATCGGATGAACATGCTGGCGTTTGCGCTGGGCTGCATGATCGCGGCTCTGGCCGGGTCCATGCTGGTTCAGGCGTTTTCCTGGTTGCCGCAGGTCGGCGCCATTCCGGCTATGAGGTCTTTCGTTATTATCGTTTTGGGCGGTCTTGGGTCCATTCCAGGAGCCTTTCTCGGCGGAATCACTGTCGGCTTGGTGGAGGCGGCGGGCACCGGATGCATCCCGGACGCCCAGAAGGCCGCCTCTTACATTCCGGCTTACGGCATGATCGTCCTGACTCTGACATTGTTGTTGCGCCCGACTGGATTGTTCGGACGCAAGTTCGCGAGCGGAACGCACGGTAAGGTATGATGAAAAAAAGCCACGCACCCCAACTGGCCGGACTGGTACTGGTCATCTTTTTTGCCGCCTTTCCGTTTTTTTATGGGGCCAACGATTACCCCTATATCATGCATGTGATTATTACCGGGTTTTTCTATGCCATCCTGACATCAAGCTGGGCCATGCTGGCCGGATATGGTGGGCAGTTTTCGTTCGGGCACATGGGCTTCATGGCCGTCGGCGCTTACACCACGGCACTGATCAGCCATTACTTCTATCTGGCGCCGGTACCGACAAACATATGCACGGAGTTTCCGATTGGCGGCATGTATCTGATCATCCTCGATCCGATTGGCGTCACTTCCTCGACACTGACGCAGGACTGTCTGCATCAGGCCCTTGACGTGTGGAAGGGGAGTGTCGAGGTCACGGCCATGCCGGTGTGGCTGGGCATCGCCGCAGGCACGGCCATGGGCGGCGTTTTCGGTCTGTTGATCGGGCTTTTGGTGTTGCCGTTGCGGGCCGCGTATCTGGCCCTGTTCACATTGGGGTTCTCGGAAATCCTGCGGGCCGCGATCAGTGCCGAAATCTCAATTACACGCGGCCAGGCGGGGATCGAGCTGCCATCTCTGTTTCAGAACGGCATTACTCTGTTCGGTCGACATTTTGATAAAACAGATAAGCTACCGCCTTATTTTATCATGTTCATTCTGTTGCTGGTTTGCCTTGGCGTGCTGACCTGGCTGGCCAAGTCAAAGTTCGGGCTGTTTGTCAGGGCGATCCGGGAAGATCAGGATGCGGCTGCGGCGCTGGGTGTCAATACGATCCGCTACAAGGTCCTGGTCTTTGTCATCACTTCCATGATTGCCGCCGCAGCAGGCGCCACGATGGCGCACTACATCGGCATCATTTCACCCAACAATCTAGTCATTCTGCAAATGAGCCTGATTGTGGCGATGGCGGTCATCGGCGGCGTCGAGAATTTTTTCGCGGCAGCCGTTGGCGCCATTCTTCTCGAATTTGTGCTGGAAATGCTGCGTAACAGTTTTGAGATAGGCCCGATTGAAGTCGATATGACCGTCTGGCGTCTGGTTGTCTTCGGTGTTCTGCTGATGTTGACCCTGCGGTTTTCGCCGCGCGGCCTGCTGGTCCCGGCGATCGATTATTTTGCGCGCGGGCACGTTGCAAAAGAAACGGTGGCAAAGAGAGAGCAGGTTGATGCGGTTGAAGCTTCCGAACCGGAGGCCGTAAAATAATGGAACTCGCGGTTACAAATCTAAACAAGCGTTTCGGTGGGCTGCATGTGCTCAAGGACGTTTCTTTTGAAATCACCGGCGCCGAATTGATTGGCCTGATTGGTCCGAACGGGGCGGGCAAAACGACACTTACCAATATTCTGGACGGCGCCATCAAGCCGAACAGCGGGACGGTCTACCTGGATCATCACCGGATTGATCAGATGGCCCCTTTTGAAGTGGCGAAGGCGGGCCTGGGACGTACCTTTCAGGTGACGCGGTCGTTTCGCCGGATGACGGTGCTGGAAAATCTGTATGTCCCTGCCTTGGCGTTAGATACCGGACATAGCAAGGCTGAGATCCATGACAAGGCGATGGAGGTCCTCGAGTTCCTGACAATAGACCATCTTCGGAACGAGTACGGGCAGGCGTTGTCGGGGGGGCAGCAAAAGCTGCTTGAGCTGGGACGATTGTTGATGCTCAATCCCGAGGTCATCATTCTGGACGAACCTTTTGCGGGTGTTCATCCGCGGCTGATGGAGATTATTTACCGGTATATCGAGCGGGTAAATGACGCCGGAACCGCGATCATCCTGATCAGCCACCAAATGGATTCCATTTTTTCGCTGTGTAAACGGTTGCTGGTTTTGAACTATGGCGACCTGATCGCTGACGGCCCTCCGGATGAGGTGAAGCGTAACCCAGCCGTTATCGAGGCCTACCTTGGGGCCGACGAAGAGGATGAAGGTCAATGAGGACAGAAGCAGACGATGCCCAGGCGGTCCTCGAAGTCGTTGATCTTGATGTTGGATATTACAAGGACCTGAACATTCTTCAGAACCTGAACATCAAGGCGCGTAAAAATAAAATTACGGCGATTCTTGGCGCCAACGGTGTGGGCAAGTCAACCGCGCTGAAGGCGATATTTGGCTTCCTGAGACCGAACGCCGGGAAAATTCTTCTGGATGGTGAAAACATCATAGATGTGCCGACACATGAAAGAATCCTCAAGGGGTTGGCCTATATTCCCCAACAGCCCGGGGTTTTCAAGGACATGACAGTTGAAGAAAACCTTGAGTTGGGCGGATGGACTTTCAGGCGCGACAAGAAACAGGTGCGCGACAAGATCGAGGCCAACTTTGAACGGTTTCCAATTTTGAAAGAAAAACGCAAACAGATCACCGGTGAGCTGTCCGGGGGGCAGCAACGTCAGGTGGAGATCGGGCGAACGTTGATGGCCGAACCGAAAGTCCTGCTGGTGGACGAACCCACGGCCGGGTTGTCCAAGATGCTGGCGGGAGAGGTATATGAGATGCTGAGTGATTTGACCGCGCATCATGATCTCAGTATTTTTCTTGTCGATCAGGAAATTCGCCAAGCTCTGAAGATTGCGGACTACGTTTATGTGCTTGAGCTGGGGCGCAACAAATTTGAGGGGCCGACCGAAGAATTCGATGATCTGGAAAAGGCATTTTGGGTCGGCTGAAGCCGCAACCACGTTGGTACGTCAAAACAGGAAGGGTGAACCATGAGTAATCTGGCGGGTGAACGGATCACCTATTTTAATGGCGAATACATTCCCGAAAGTCAGGCGCTTGTTCCCTACCGTGATCGCAGTTTTCTGTTCGGAGACGGCGCGTTCGACCTGACCCGCACATTCAGGCACAAGATATTCAAACTTGAAGACCACATTGACCGCTTTTATCGCTCAATGCGGGCGCTGCAGCTTGATCCCGGCATGACGCCGGACGAAATGATCGAGATCACTAAAACCGTGGTCGAAAAAAACCTCGACCTGCTTGAGGATGATGAGGACTATTGGGTCGGGCAGCGTGTTACACGCGGCGTGTTGAAAGTGGATGGTGATAACTGGAACCACTACGGGCCAACAATTATCGTCGAATGCGTTCCCATGCCCATCGCGGAACGCGCGCATTATTATCGCGACGGCGTGCCGGTTGTGATTTCTTCGGTGCGCCGGACGTCGCCCGATGCGCTGACGCCGAGGGCCAAAACACACAACTATCTCAACCTGATTATGGCTGACCTTGAAGTTAAAGCCCAAAACCCCAACGGATGGGCGATATTGCTCGATCAAAATGGCAACCTGTGCGAAGGGCTGGGCAGCAACATCTTCATCGTCCGCGATGGTGAATTGATGACGCCGAGAGAAAATTTTGTCTTGCCGGGGGTGAGCCGTCAAACGGCCATTGATCTGGCTGGCGAACTGGGCATTCCATTCCGCGAGAGGGATCTGGATGTTTTTGACGGATACAATGCGGACGAAGCTTTTATCACCTCAACCAGTCTGTGTATTTGTCCGGTCACCAGCATCAATGGCGCAAGCGTTGGTGACGGTTCGGTTTGCGGGCCGGTGACCAAACGCCTGATTGACGCCTATGCGGCCTTGGTCGATTGTGATTTTGTTCAGCAGTATTTAGACGAACTGCAATAAGTCAGTTCATTCAAACTGACAGTACTAACGCCCATGCCGAACCGGAATGTTTCTTATGAATGACCTTATAGAGTTGCGAAGGCCGTACCTGCTTTTTCTGGGTGACGCCGAAAACGCCATTGACGCGAAGACCGCCGCCGGGATCGCCTACTGGCGTCCGCAACACTGTCTCGCGCAACTCAGGCAGACAGACAATACGGTCGATCTCGGGCTCCCCGATATGTCTGTAAAGGATGCCGCCGCCGCTGGCGCGGGAACCTTCGTTATCGGGCTTGCGCCGCTCGGAGGGAGCCTTCCGGACAGTTGGGTTTCGATATGTATTGAGGCGCTGGAATGCGGACTCGATATTGCCAGTGGACTACATACACGCATTGGGGAAATTCCGAAAATTGCCGAGGCCGCAAAGCGGTGCGGGGGTAACGTTTTCGATGTTCGTGAACCACCGGAATCTCTGCCCTGCGGCACCGGCAAGAAACGCTCGGGTCGGCGGTTGCTGACGGTTGGAACGGATTGTTGCGTCGGCAAGATGTATACCGCCCTTGCCATTGATGCAGAACTTCGCCAGCGGGGAACGGCATCGACCTTTCGCGCCACCGGGCAGACAGGGATTTTGATCGAGGGTTCGGGTGTCGCCGTTGATGCGGTCGTTTCTGATTTTCTGTCAGGATCGGTTGAGGTGTTGACCCCCGACAATGCCCCGGATCATTGGGATGTGATTGAAGGACAGGGGTCCATATTTCATCCAGCCTATGCCGCAGTCAGTCTTGGACTGTTGCATGGCGCCCAAGCCGATGCACTGGTTCTGTGTCATGAGCTTGGCCGAGAAACCATTGACGGAGACTATGCCGATTTTCCGGTTCCGGAATTGGAAGAGGCAATCACCACCAATCTTGAGCTGGCGCGCCGCACCAACAAGGGGGTTAAAATGCTGGGCATTGCTGTCAATTCATCAAATCTTGAAGAACGACAGGCAAAGGCCGTAATGGCGGAACTGGAAGCTGTCCATAACATGCCTGTTGTTGACCCCGTCCTTACGGGTGTCGCCAAACTGGTTGACCGGCTGGAAGGTTTGGCATGAGAAAAATGACGGTCAAGGCGGAGCAATGGCCGCTTCATGAACCTTTTGTCATCTCCCGTCTGATCCAGCGTCAGGGAGAGGTGATCGTTGTCGAACTTGAACAGGACGGGGTTGTCGGTCGGGGTGAATGTGAACGGGCCGACGCGTTTGAGCCAGATCGTCCTGCGGTTAGTGATGAGATTGAAGCAGTTCGACATCAGATCGAAGCCGGTACCGGTCGGAAGGACCTGCAGGCGTTGATGTCGTCAGGGCCAGCGAGAAACGCCGTCGATTGCGCCTTGTGGGATTTGGACGCCAAACTCGCCGGTATTCCCGTGCACCAGCTGGTAGGGCTCGAAGGGCCCCTGGTCCCGGCCACGACCGTATTCACGATCTCTCTCGATACACCTGAAAAAATGGCGTCGGACGCCGCAGCTAACTGTCATCGTCCGGTTCTTAAACTCAAACTTGGTCGTGAAGGTGACCCCGGGCGTGTCGCCGCCGTCCGCGAGGCCGCCCCGGATGCGCGGATATCTGTCGATGCCAATACCGGATGGAGCGAAGCCCAGCTGGTGGAGTATTTGCCAAAACTGGCGGCGCTTGGGGTGGAACTTGTGGAGCAACCGTTCGTTCCGGGAAAGGATGCCATGCTCAAGGGGTTCACCAGTCCGATACCGTTGGCGGTGGATGAATCCTGTCTTGACCGAACGTCACTTCCACACCTCGCTGGAAAATATGGTTATGTGAATATTAAACTCGACAAAACGGGCGGGCTGACGGAAGCGCTGGCGCTCACCGCCGAGGCGAAATCCATGGGTTTTGGAATTATGGTCGGCTGCAATATCGGAACGTCGCTGGCCATGGCGCCGGGCATGATCATCGCCCAATTGGCGGATTTTGTCGATCTGGATGGCCCGCTGTTGCTATCCCAGGACCGTCAACCCAGCCTGAAATACGTTGACAGTTTGGTTCATCCACCCCCGCCCGAATTGTGGGGCTAGATACTTCATTTTTTACAGGAGAGAATTCGATGACGATTACACGTTATAAATCCGGCGCTCGCATGAGTCAGGCCGTTGTCCATAACCAGACGGCATATTTGGCAGGCCAGGTGGGCCAACCCGGAGAATCGGTGATGGCGCAAACCCGGACCATACTTGAAAAGATCGACGGCTTGCTGGCCGAAGTAGGCAGTGGCAAGTCGAAAATACTGCAGGCGACGATCTGGTTGGCCTCCATGGATGATTTTGCGGAAATGAACGTTGTCTGGGATGGCTGGGTCGACAACGCCAACCCGCCGACCCGAGCCGCGGGCGAATCCCGGCTGGCAACGCCAGACTATCTGGTCGAAATTATCATTATTGCGGCAGTGGATTAATATTCTCACTGTCTGTTCCAGGAGACTGGCTCAGAACAATGAAACTCAAGCAGCTTGAAACCTTCATCTGGGTAGCGACACTGGGAAGTTTTCGCAAGGCGGCGAAGCAATTGTGTACGACCCAGCCTTCGGTGTCTTCGCGTATCGCCAGCCTGGAAGAAAGTCTGGGCGCAAAGCTGTTTGAGAGGAATAGCGGGTCGGTCGCACTGACAGCCATGGGGCATAAAATTCTTCCCTATGCGGAAAAAGTGCTGTTCATGTCGGATAAGCTGAAAGAACAGGCTCGTGAACCCGAGATGCTATCTGGTGTTCTTCGTCTTGGCGTTTCAGAAACAATTGTCGACACTTGGCTGTCGGATTTTCTCAGCCGTGTGCATCAGTTGTTTCCTCAGGTGGATATTGAAATCACCGTCGATATAACGGCCAACCTTCGCGATGAACTTATCGAGAGGTCAATCGATCTGGCCTTCCTTCTGGGGCCGATTTCCGACTACAATATTGAAAACGTTGATCTTTGTTCCTATCCACTGGTCTGGACGGCCAGCCCAAATCTGAACCTGCCGAACGGCGAAGTTCCAATTGACCTGATCGCGCGGGAATCCATCATTACCTTCCCCCGGAACACGCGGCCATTTGCAGAAATCAGTACATATCTTCAGAAAACAGCGTCCGAACCCGTGCGGATTTTTCCGACCTCGTCGTTGGCGGCGTGCAAGCGTATGGTTATTGATCGGATCGGCGTTGGCATGATGCCTCTGGTGTGTATCGGAAGCGAGCTTGAAGAAGGTAAACTGACGGTGGTTTCCGGTTCGTGGCACCCGTCTGACTTGGTGTTTACCGCGTCTTATCCGCGCACTCCTCACAACGTCCTAACTGATCAGGTCGTGAGTCTGGCGACTGCGGCTGCGGATTGTTTCGAGCAGGGCGAGTGATAAGAAAAATCTATAGGTATGTATAAATTATAACAATTAGTCTTTATCGGCTCGATATGCGATCTTCTCCCGGTCATTATCGTGGGATACCGCAGGGAGCGGACGGGGGGAAGATAATTGATGTTTGCAGAAGCGATTGATCCAGCACAGGCAGGTAACGACTTCCAGGTTCATTTTTCTGGTGTTTCAGAAGAACTACGAACCGCACTGCCCTGTGACGTCCGGGGAATGATACGGCAAAATAAGCTGTCGGATCATACCGCCGGTATTTCCCTTGGGTATCTGCAAGGAAACGTTGTCATCCTGCCGAGTTCCCATGCCATGGATTTTTTCCGGTTTTGTCAGCGTAATCCGAAACCTTGCCCGTTGGTTGGTGTATCGGATACGGGTAACCCGCTGTTGCCGACATTGGGGCAAGATGTTGACATCCGCACCGACGTTGGTCTCTACAATGTTTATCGCGACGGCGAATTGGCGGAGCAGGTTTCCGACATCAGGGATCTGTGGAGCGGCGATTTTGTCACCTTCGTCCTGGGCTGTTCCTTTTCGTTCGAGGAAGCTTTGATGAGCGAGGGCGTCCAGTTGCGTCACATCATTGAGAACAAAACGGTTTCCATGTATCGGACCAACCTCAAGACGGTTCCGGCCGGTCCTTTTTCCGGAGACACGGTTGTTTCCATGCGGCCCCTTTCGGTGTCCGATACGATCCGTTCGATCGAGATTACCAGCAGATTTCCACAAGCCCACGGGACACCCGTTCATTTCGGGGATGGTGCTGCCATTGGCATAGCCGACCTTTCCAAACCGGACTGGGGGGAGGTCACCGCGTTCCAGGATGACGAAATTCCGGTATTCTGGGCCTGCGGAGTTACGCCTCAGGCCGCGGTCCGCAATGCGCGACCGCCCATATGCATCACCCACGCGCCCGGGCGGATGCTAATCTCCGATATTCGGGGGGTGGATGTTGGGCGCACAGAAGTACCAAAGGCGTTAGCCTGATCGCATCAAAAATCTAATGGGAGAAAAATAATGTTAAAAAAAATGAAAATAACCGGGATCGCGGCGATGACTGCCGCGGCGATGTCACTGGGCGCGATGCCAGCCATGGCGGGCGATGCACCCGTCAAAATCAGCGTCGTCGGCACCTGGAACAGCATGACGAACTACAAGACCCGCGAAGCCCCCTTCTGGCGCGGATTGCCGAAGGCGACAGGTGGCAGCATAATTTCGACAATCGGCTCTTATTCGGAATTTGGTTTAAAGGGTTTCGAGATCATGCGCCTGCTGAAGCAAGGCGTGTTTGATTACGCCTATGGCCTGCCCGGATATGTCGCCGCCGAAAATGCGATATTTGAAGGTGGCGATCTTTCTTCCGTTACCCAGGACATCGGGACGGAACGCAAGGTCGCGGAAGCCTATTTTTCGACTCTGGAAAAATCGTTTGCCGACATTTACAACGCCAAGCTTTTGCAGCTGTATCCGTTCCCAAGTCAGGTTCTCTATTGCAAGTCTGCGATCACCGGCCTGAAGGATTTGAAAGGCAAGAAAATCCGTGTCTATGCAACCACCCTCGGTGATTTTGTTGAAGGCGTGGGGGGAACGTCGGTCACAGTGCCGTTCGGTGAAGTTATTCCGGCCCTCGAAAAAGGTGTCGTTGATTGCGGTATCACCGGGACCATGTCTGCTTATACGGCGAAATGGTATCAGGCCGCCAAATATGTTTACACCATGCGTGTCGGCTGGGGCCTGGCATTCGGGGCGATGAACATGGACAAGTGGAAATCCTTGTCGAAAACGCAGCAGGCTGACCTGAAGGCGCGTCTGGACAAACTTACCGACCGTATGTGGGCCGAAACCGCCAAGGAAGACGAAGTTGCAATTGCATGCCTGACCAGCAAGTCGTGCCCATTGGGTTCGGACGCGCCGCTTGGTGGGATGACGCTGGTCACGCCGACGAAAGCCGATCTGGCCTCACGCGATAAAATTGCGAACGACGTGATTCTGGCGCGTTGGGCCAAGCGCTGTGGGAAGGACTGTTCCGCAAACTGGACCAACACCGTTGGAAAAGTTCTGAACATGAAGGCGAGCGCCAAGTAGGTCTGACACCATTCGGGACCGGGAATTGAGGGAAATTCCCGGTCCTTTTTTTAAAAATTTTGGTTTTCTTTATTTGTACTGTCCCAATATGGGTAGGCAGCGGCGCAATGCTTAAAATCCTCAGACGGTTTACCAATGTCATCGTTCAAATCGGCGGTTGGGCGCTTTTGGGCGCGGCGTGTCTGGTTACTTACGACGTGATTACCAGGAAGCTGCTGAACATATCGATTGCCGGAGCCGATGAAATTTCAGGCTACGTGTTCGCCATTTCGACCGCCTGCGCCTTTTCCTATGCGCTTTTGTCGCGGGCCAATATCCGCATAGATTTTATCTACAATCTGTTGCCGGTCGCGATTCAGCGGCTGCTCGATATCTTGAGCATGATGATGATGACCGGCTTCTTTGCCGTAATTTGCTATTATGCCTATGACCTTGTTGCTGATGCGATCACCTATGGATCGCATTCCATCACGCCCCTGCAAACCCCGCTTGTGATACCGCAGGTGCTGTGGTTTGCGGCGTTGATGGTGGCCCTTCTCATCTCCCTGATTCTCGTTCTGGCCGCTGTCAGGGCACTGGTGCAGGGTAACCTGGATAGGGTGGAAGAGATCGTCGGTGTACCATCGCTGAACGAAGAAATCGAAATCGAATTAAGCGACAGTGCGCTTGAAATTGACGATAACGGGAAAGAATAATCCATGTTAGCCGCTGCCGTACTCATTCTTCTGACCCTGATAGCGTTGAGTATTCCGGTCGCCGCGGCGCTCGGCTGGCTTGGCCTGATCCTCGCTCAGCTGTATTCACGCATGCCGGTGCACCGTGCGATTGGAGATATGTCCTGGCAGACGTCTACTGAATTCCTTCTTGTCGCCATCCCCATGTTTGTCATGTTGGGAGAAATTCTGCTGCGTTCCGGTGTGGCGGCGAAGATGTATGATGCGATGGTTAAGTGGCTGTCGTGGCTGCCCGGCGGCCTCATGCATTCCAATATTGGGTCATGCGCGTTATTTGCCGCGACTTCCGGCTCCAGCGTGGCGACGGCTGCGACCATCGGAACTGTCGCTGAACCCGAGATGCGCAAGCACGGATATAATGAACCCCTGTTCCTTGGCACCATTGCGGCCGGTGGAACACTTGGCATTCTGATTCCGCCATCAATCAATCTCATTGTCTACGGCTTGCTGACAAATACGTCAGTTTCTGAACTTTATCTTGCCGGGTTCATGCCGGGATTTCTGCTTGCTGCGTTGTTTATGGCGACCGTCGCCATCGCCTGCATTTTTAAACCGAAATGGGGAGGCAACAGAATCAGATACTCTTGGCGCGACCGATTTGCCAGTCTGATCAATCTGGTCCCTCCGGTGCTGATTTTTCTGGTTGTCGTTGGCTCCATTTACGCCGGTTGGGCGACACCGACCGAAGCGGCTTCCCTTGGCGTTGTCGCGGCGTTGATCCTGGCCGCCTCACACCGCCGACTGTCGTTGAGCATGCTGCAGGCCGTTTTTAAAGGCACGATGCGCACGACGGGAATTATCATGCTGATAATCGTTGCCGCCGTATTTTTGAACTTTGTGCTGGCCACCATCGGTCTGACCACACAATTAACAGATTACATCGTCAGTTTGGGGTTGTCGCCACTTGGTACGCTGCTTCTGATTGTCGCGTTCTACCTGGTTTTAGGGTGTTTCATGGAAACATTCTCCATGCTGATCACAACGGCGACAATCGTGACCCCAATCGTTGTGGGCATGGGCTACGACCCCGTGTGGTTCGGCGTGTTGCTGATGGTGCTGCTTGAAACCGCGCTGATCACGCCGCCAATCGGCATCAATCTGTTCGTCGTACAGTCCATTCGGTCAGGCGGCGAACTGAAGGATGTCATGATCGGAGCCCTGCCATTCGTGATTACCATGTTTGCCATGATTGCACTGCTGATCATGTTCCCGCAACTGGCGCTCTGGCTCCCTAAACTGTTTTATTGATCAGCGGTTTGCCCCAGGCGGAATTGCGCTGCAGGCAAGGAGAAGACATGCCAGCGTATGACTTTTACGTGGCTCAATTGAGATTTGTCGTGGCTCGCACACAATGCGACACCCCCGATCTGGTGGAAATGATGGCCGCCCTTGAAGATTTTGCCGATCAGGTGAATGCATCATCCAGTTTTGACCTGCAACTCGACAGGTGCCGGATCACAGGGCGGGCGCTTGCGGGCGTGGCCGGATTCCTGCAACAGCACATTCTTCCGGAGACGATTGCCGCCGGAAATCAGATCGCGGAGCGCCAGGTCAGGTGGGTCATCGATACGTCCATGGGCTTGACGGCGGCGTTGACCGTGCACGCCGAAACGGTCGAAGGCGCTCCTTATCCACTGGACTTGCCGGAGCCGCCCGACGCGGTGATGTGATCAGGGACGTGTCAGCTCCACACCATCGTCCCGCAACCAGATATACAAAGCCGGGATGACCAGAAGGGTGAGCAAGGTCGAGGACGCCAGCCCGAACAGCAAGGAGATGGCGAGGCCCTGGAAGATCGGGTCGAGCAGGATGAACGCCGCGCCGACCATGGCGGCGACGGCGGTCAGAAATATGGGGCGGAAGCGGATGGAGCCAGCTTCCAGAAGGCTTTCACGCAAGGGCTTGCCCGCTGCCTGACGTGAACGGATGAAGTCCACCAGCAATATGGAGTTACGAACCAGAATCCCAGCCAGCGCGATAAAGCCGATCATCGAGGTCGCGGTGAAGGGTGCGGAAAACAACCAGTGACCAACAATAATGCCGATTAGCGTCAGCGGTACCGGTGTCAGGATAACTAGCGGCAGCCGGAAGCTTTTGAACTGACCGACAACCAGCAGATAGATGCCCAACAAGGCGACACCAAAGGCGAGTCCCATGTCGCGAAATGTCGTATAGGTGATTTCCCATTCTCCGTCCCACAACATCGAGACGCCGGTCTCATTGTCCGGTTGCCCGCGGTATCTCACTTCGATAGGGAGGTCGTCATTGCTGAGGTCTTTCAGAGCTTTGTCAACGGCCAGCATTCCGTATATGGGGGCTTCAAAGCGACCGGCCATTTCCGCCATAACCATTTCGGCGAAATGTCCGTCACGACGAAAGATCGGGTATGATGCTTTCTCATAATCAAGCTGGATAAGGTCACCCAGTTCGACAACGCCGTTTTTCGAAGGTACCGGTGTCGAGAGCAGACGCTCACTTGGGAACAGATCCTTTTTAGGTAATTTGACCACGATTTCGACCGGATTTGCACCGTGCCCGCGATGGGAGTAGCCGACGCTGACGCCACCAATCAGGGATTTGATGGTGTCGTATACGTCTTTTTCCTCAATGCCATAAAATTCGAGCTTTTCGTTATCCACCCTGATTCGAAGCCGATCCGTCGGCTGGCCGACCGAGTCATCGATGTCGACGATGAAGTCAACCGCCTTGAACGCCTTTTTTACCAGGCTTGTGGCCTGACGCCGACGGTTCCCGTCGGGGCCGTAGATTTCGGCCAGCAGGGTCGCCAGAACGGGCGGGCCGGGCGGAACTTCTACGACCTTGACGACCGACCCGGGCGGCAGAGAAAGCGCCTTGAGTTTCTCCCGCACATCAAGCGCGATTGCATGGCTTTGCCGGCTCCGATGTTCTTTTGAAAACAGATTGACCTGAAGATCACCAAGTTCCGGTCGGTTGCGCAAATAGCTGTGCCGGACCAGACCATTAAAACCAAACGGAGCGGCTGTTCCGGCATAAAGCTGAATATCCTTCAGTTCCGGCAAGTCGCGAAGCTGTTCGGATGCGGAAAACAGTGTGCGTTCCGTATCTTCCAGCGTGCTGCCTTCCGGCAAATCGACGACGACCTGTAATTCCGATTTGTCATCAAAAGGCAAAAGTTTGACGGTGACGTCTTTGCTGGCGATCATGCCGAAAGAGGCGATTGTGGCAATGCCGATGAACAACAGGAAAATGATCGAACGGCGGCGTCCACGCATCAGGGGAATTGCGGCGGCGCGATAGATTTTTCCAAAAATTCCGCCATCATCGGCAATCGCCGACGCGCCACCTTCTTTCGGTTGACCACGTCCCCTGAGTTTGACCAGAAGCCAGGGCGTGATCACCACGGCGACGAAGAATGAAAACAGCATGGCGGCGGAGGCGTTTGCCGGTATCGGGCTCATGTACGGCCCCATTAACCCGGAAACAAACATCATTGGCAACAGTGCCGCGATAATTGTCAGGGTGGCGATGATTGTCGGGTTTCCAACTTCTGCGACCGCCTCGATGGCGGCCTGAATCTGATCGCGATCATCCTTCATGCGCCAGTGGCGGACGATGTTTTCAACAACGACGATGGCGTCGTCAACCAGAATGCCGATGGAAAAGATCAGCGCGAATAAACTAACCCGGTTGATGGTGAAGCCCATCAACCAGGCCAGGAAAAACGTGAACAGGATGGTCGCCGGAATGATAACCAGAACGACAACCCCCTCGCGCCAACCAATGAACAGCGCGATAATCAGGACGATGGTTATGGTGGCGCTGACCAGATGGAGCAGAAGTTCATCAGCCTTGTCGCTGGCTGTTTTTCCATAATTCCGCGTAACGGTAACATCGATGTTCTTGGGCAGCAGACCACCGCGAACTTCCTGCATGCGACGAAGCAGGTCTTCGGCGACCGTGACGGCGTTTGCTCCGTGGCGCTTGGCGAAAGCGATGCTGACTGCGGGTCTGAGTTGAGGTCCATCCTTGCCGCCAGGGATGAAATGCCAGACCCTGCTGTCTTCATTGCGGGTGCCGAAGATGACGTTTGCCACATCTTTTACGTAAACAGGGCGACCGTCCTGCGTGGTGATCAGCAACTGGCCGATATCGGCAATGCCCTGCAAGGTCTGGCCCGCAACAACAGGCAGGTTGCGTCCGGTTTCATTGAGGTCTCCGGCGAGGAATGAGCTGTTTGCCGCCTTGACCTTGGTCACCAGTTGGTTCAGCGTAACGCCAAACAAGGTCAGTTTTTCCGGATCTGGCTCGACCCGGATTTGATCGGGGTTGCCGCCCACCTTGTAGGTTAGCCCGACGTTATCGACCTTGACCAGTTCGTGCTGCAATTCATCGGCCAGACGGTAAAGAGAGCCGGAATTCCAGTGCTTTGTGTCGTTGTCGTTGGGGGTTAAAGTCAGCACCAGGATGGCGACGTCATTGATGCCGCGTCCAATGATCAGGGGTTCCGGAATTCCAATGGGAATACGCGCGAAGTTGGCGCGGATGTTGTCGTGTACCCGCAGGATCGCCTTGTCTTTATCGGTACCGACAAGGAATCGCGCCGTCACCAGGACGCGATCATCATGGGTTTGGGAATAGACGTGTTCGACCCCGTCGATCCCCTTGATGATATCTTCCAGGGGCTTGGTGATAAGTTCAACGGCGTCAACAGCCTTGAGACCATCGGCCTTGACCAGAATATCCACCATGGGCACGCTGATCTGGGGTTCTTCTTCACGGGGAATGAAGGAGAGCGCGACAGCGCCCAATAACAGCGATGCGATCAGGAGGAGCGGGGTCAGGGGGGAGCGGATGAAGGTCCGGGTGATTTGACCGGATATTCCCAGTTTCATGGCATTACCACTACGTCACCGGCCCACAGTCCGGACAGCACTTCGACGTCGCCGTCCTGACCATCCAACAGGGGCAACCCCAGGCGGACGGTGACTTCACTGCCATCTTTCAGTTTGGCGAACGTGATGCCGTAACGCTGGTAAAAGAATTTTCCGGGAGCCGAGATCAGTTGACGGGCCCCCGTCGCAATATGCACCGGTGTTCGTTCACCGACAAAATAAGTGCCGAGACCCGAAACTTTAACGTCTGCGATGACCTGACCATTTTTCATCTGCGGGTATACTTGCTGGATCGTCGCATCGGTCGAAAAATGTCCTGTCGTCGCCATGCCGCGTTGGCCGACCTGAACCTTGTCGCCGACTTTTAAAAATCTGGCGTGTCGTTCGGGCAAGCGCAGTCGCAGTATGTAGAGGTCTTTCGCGATCATTGCGACTGTCTCGCCCGGCAAGATTACACTGCCGTTGGTGCTGGCTACGGATAACACCCGCCCCGACGCCGGGGCCAACACATTGCCGTCCGACACCTGTTGAAGAACAACCGACTTTTCAGCCTTCAGGGATGCAATCTCGCTTTTTACGACATCCAGTCTGGTCAGCGCTTCGTCCAGATGCGCCTGGCTTGCCGCCCCCGTTCGCCGCAATGATTTTGCCCGCTCCAGGTCTGTATGAGCGAGTTTTCGCTGGGCTTCCAGAGAATCCAGTTTTGCACCTAACGACGCCAGTTTCAGCGGTAGTTTCTTGTCGGTGATGATGGCGATTTTTTGTCCGGCTTTAACGTGACTGCCTTCGTCAATGGTCAACCCCGAAATGATCCCGCCAATACGTGCGCGCGCCAGGGTTTGATCAACACTTTCGACCGTTGCGAACACGGCTTTATGGTCCTGAACGGTGTGGATTTTCACCTCAAACTCTTCGGCGAACACTGGCGTGACAGATATCGCCATAGGCAATATCAGGATTAGCGGCAACGTCAGGGCGTTTGCCAGGACATGGCGGATTTTTTTCATTGTCGTTGCCGTCAATCTGTTGAAATTATTCGAAGGCCACGCCTTTTTTGACGCCCAGTAAACGCAGTAACGTGACCATGGGGCACCAGCCTGTAAAGCTTGCCTGTAAAAGGTTTAGCCCGATGAAGGCCGTAAAGTATAACCAGTAAGGGCTGTGGTATTGAGACAACACAACGCTAACGACTATGAAGGTGCCAGCGATGGCCAAAATCAGTCGGTCCATGCTCATGTTCATTTTAAATTCTCCTGTTAATTATTGGGTTCACAAAACTGCATATAAAGAAATTTGATGAGTTCGCGGACATCAGGTTGGGTGACTGAGTAAAAGATCGTCTGTCCGTCCCGTCTGGTGCCAACAAGTCTGTCCTTGCGTAATAACGATAACTGTTGAGACGCTGCGGCGTCCTTCATTTCCAGCGACCGGGCAATTTCGCCGACAGATTTTTCGCCATCAACCAACTGGCAGAGGATAAGCAGGCGGCGTTGGTTGGACATGGATTTCAGCAACCCACTTACCCGTTCCACGTTTTCATGCATATCCATAATATTCATATATCTATATATAGGCAGATACATAGATATAACAAGCTAAAAGTTTCCGGCCCGCGGCTGGAACAGGTAGGGAGCGTACGCCCGCTCTGGTTTGACCGTCAAAAGCGCCTAAGACAGATTCGGATTCTGCGTATAAGTGCCGACGACCTCGCCTTCCGCTAGGATATGGTCTTGCATGGCGGCGATGGCTTCTGCTCCACCAAATTTGCCCGCCAGCCCCAGGCTTTCCACATCCAGGGCGTAGACCCTGAAATGGTAATGATGGATGATTGAGTCATTCCAGGGCGGGCAGGGTCCATCATATCCGCCATAATCACCGCCCATATCTTCATCACCTGCGAACCAGTCTGTATAATTGTTAAGTCCGCGTACGCCGTTGGCGGTTCGGCCCAAATCCTTGCCCCGGGCGGTAACGGTGTCGCTGTCGGCGCCTTCGTCAAGGCCGGTTGCCGAACCGTCGATATCGACCAGTACCCAGTGGTAAAAATCCACCCGCGGCAGATCGGCGGGAATGGTGCGGTCTTCCTGATTGACATCATCGGGTTTGGAAGGAACATCCGGGTCAACGCAGATGATGGCAAAGCTCTTGGTTCCGTCCGGTGCACCACTCCAGCTGATCGCCGGACTGATGTTTGTGCTCATTCTGATGTGGTTGTTCGCGCAGGGTGCACAAAATGCAAATTTTTCCGGTATGGGTTGTCCGTCGGAAATCCCGTTGACCGTTACCTTCAGTGATCCACTCATTGATTCTCTCCATTCTGACTGGTCATGATGATTTCAAATGAAACGGTAAAATCCAAGTGTAAACTTGGATTCAAGCCGCGTCGGCTACGGATGGCATTTGCCGATGTCGCCGGGGTTCTTTACTATCCCATGAGATTTCAGCAACCGGCAGAGAGTTTTTCATGGCTATTCAAAGACACCTTACCAAATTTCAAAAATTGTCTGCGGAAACTCTGGCGCAATGGAGAGATATCCCACCGGCAATCGCCTCGGACTGTATGAACCGAAGCAACGTGATGGCCGCCAGGATATCTCCGCTATCGCCAGGCATGAACATTTGTGGACAGGCCCGGACCGTGACCTCGATGGTCGGTGATAACGGGGCAGCCCATGCCGCCATAGGAATGATGGAAGCGGGAGAGGTTCTGGTCATGGATGCGCGCGGACATACGGAAACAGCGGTGTGGGGCGGCATAATGACTCGAGCCGCCATGCAGCAAGGCATTGCCGGTCTGGTTCTTGATGGGGCATTGCGCGATGCCGCGGAAATTCGTGAATTGGGGTTTCCGGCCTTTGCCGCAGGGGTCTGTCCGGCCGGCCCGAGCAAGGGTTTTGGGGGAGTTATCGATGGCCCGATTTCCTGTGGCGGCTGTCCGGTGAAGCCGGGAGATATCGTCCTCGCCGATGATGATGGTGTCGCCGTCGTGCCGCTGGAGCGTCAGGCGGAAATTTATCAGGCGTCGCTCAGGCAAATCGAAACAGAAAACGACATCAACGCCGATACCCGCTCTGGAATTCTTCCCGTCAGCCGTTTTAATCTCGATATTGTAGACATCGCCTGATCAAGTCCGTTGCGGCCTAATGACATGGGACGGCGCGGCGATGGTCACCTTTGGCATCGCCATGACAATGCTCTCGCAATTCATGGAAATATGAAGGTGGAGTTGTTGGCGATTCACGATATTGTCAGAAAATGAATGATCGTACAGCCCCTGGTATTGAGGTGCCTGCCCTTGAATGGCCGGACGAAGGCGGCCCTCGCTCCGGGCGGTTTGATGATATCTATTTCTCGTCTGAAGATGGCCTGGCGGAATCTCGTCATGTGTTTCTGGACGGCATCAGGGCTCCCGAGGTGTGGACCGGGCGACACGCATTTTCCATCGGAGAAACAGGGTTTGGCAGCGGCCTGAATTTTCTGGGCACCTGGGCGGCGTGGCTCGAAACAGCTCCCGCCGATGCGGTATTGTCCTATGTGGCGATTGAAGGGTATCCCTTGTCAGCCGATGAAATCAGCCGTGCGCTCCGGCCTTTTCGCCAATTGGAAACATACACCCAGCAACTGATTGCCGCCTATCCGGACCTTCATCCCGGCTTTCATCAAATCAAATTGTCGTCGGGCCGGGTCAGGTTGCTGCTGTTGTTCGGGGCGGTTGGGAAGATGCTTGCATCCTGCGTCGGACAGATGGATGCGTGGTATCTGGATGGTTTTGCACCCGCTAAAAATCCTGATATGTGGGCGGAAACCGTTCTGGCGGCGGTTGGTGATCTGTCTGGGCCTGGAACGCGGCTGGCGACGTTTACCGCTGCTGGCCAGGTTCGCCGTAACCTTGAACGCGCCGGTTTCGAGATGACGAAAGCACCGGGCTTTGGTCAAAAGCGTGAATGTTTGAGGGGGACGTTCACGAGCGCGCCACCTACTCCAGCTCTGGCGCCGTGGTATCGAATGCCCGAACCGGTCGCCGCTACGGCACGGATCGCAATCATCGGGGCAGGGGTTGCCGGTTCGGCGCTGGCCAACGCCCTTAACGCCACAGCCGCCGAGGTTACGGTTTACGAGCGCCAGGCCGCTCCGGCGCAAGGGGCATCGGGCAATCCTGTCGGTTTGCTGCAACCCCGCCCCGCAGACCCGCGTCAACCTTATGCCCGCTTTCAGACCGAAGCCTATCTTCATACCGTTCGGGCGCTTGACGAACTGAGCCATGCAAATGCCGTCTGGAAAGGCCACCGCGGCATCGTTTCCTTTGCCCGTGATGATGCTTTTCTGGAGCGCTACATGACCTGGCTGCGTGACGGTGCGTTGCCGGCCTCTCATGCCCGGATCGTGCCGTCTGGGGAAATGAAAGATGTTTGCGGTATCGACATAGACAGGACCGGGGCATTTTTTCCACGGGCCGGGGCTATTGATCCCGCCGTAGTCTGCCACGCCTTGCTGGGCGATACCCAGTGCCGATTTGAGAGCAAAGTTACAGAACTTCGAAACTCCGGTGGCGTGTGGCAGTTGCTGTCGGACGAAGGGTTTCTTTTGGGAGAGGCGGATGCGGTTGTTCTTGCCAATGGGGTGGAGGCCAAATCTCTCTGTCCCGATGCGGACCTCCCGCTTCATGCCAAGCGCGGGCAAATATCGCTTGTTGAAGCAACGCCGCAATCAGCCCAGCTAATGGTCGGGATTTCCTATGGTGGATATGCAACTCCCGCTATTGGCGATACCGGAGTTCACGTGCTGGGTGCGACCTACGAACGTTGTGCCAACTGGGAAGAAGAGACCTGGCGTCAGCTTAAAGAGGGAGACCATCAACAAAATCTGGGACTTCTCGCCAGCAGGTCGGCGGAACTGGCGTCGCTGTTTGGGGATCAGGTCAGGGGCGGCCGGGCCTCGCTCAGAACAACGACGGCGGATCATGTGCCGGTCGTCGGGCCATTGTTTTCCGACGCATCCTATATTTCCGCCTATGGCGACCTTCGTCACGGCAAGCCACAAAACCGCTATCCGTCAGCAACGGTGCTTGAGGGCGTGAGCGGGCTTTATGTGATGAATGCGTTTGGGTCACGCGGTTTTGCCGTGGCGACACTGGCTGCCGAGATACTGGTTGCGGAAATGTTCGGGTTGCCAATTCCGACGGAAAAAGCCGTGATTGAGGCCATTCATCCGGCACGTTTTCTGGTGCGGTCCCTGAAACGGCGCTAGGATGCACCCATTGAATTTAATGCTGGAGAGAACAACATGCGCCTGCAATTAAGTACCTGGCTGGAAGTGGAAGACTATCTTAAGGGATCGTCCGGGATTATCATCCCCATTGGCTCGACCGAACAGCACGGACCCACAGGATTCATCGGCACCGATGCGCTATGCCCGGAACTTCTGGCCCATGAAATTGGTGATCGGTTAAGTGTCATGGTTGCGCCGACACTGAGTATCGGCATGGCGCAACATCACCTCGGGTTCGCGGGGTCAGTGACGTTACGTCCAACAACCCTGATTGCCGTCGTCTGCGATGTCATCAATTCGCTAACCCGGCACGGCTTTGACCGGTTTTTCTTCCTGAATGGGCATGGCGGCAACATCGCCACCGTGCAGGCGGCGTTCTCGGAAATATACGCAGAAAGCAGTTTGGGGACCGCCGGTCATAATCGCCCCCCTGTTCGCTGCCATCTGGAAAACTGGTGGAATGGAGAGGCCATCAAGGAAATATCCGAACGGGAGTTTGGTGAGGCGGAAGGAAGCCACGCCACGGCATCGGAAGTCGCCCTGACCTATTACGGATATCCCGAAGACGGGAAACGCGTCTGGCGGGAACAATTGACACCGAAACTGGCCCCCAAAGGCCCCATTTACGATGCCGATGACTATCGCAACCGGTTTGCCGATGGCCGCATCGGCTCTGACCCTACATTGGCGACGTCGGAAATTGGAAAACAGCTTTTTGAAACTGCGGTGCGCGATCTTGGACGGGCCTACGAGGAATTTACAGCGGCGCTTTAAAATCCGTTCTCCAAATCGCGGCGGTTGGGCTAGGGTTCATCCCTATCCCGGCCCCTCAGTCTGAAGGGAGTCCGTGGCTGACGGGGCCATGCCGTATCGGCGGAGAGTCGCCGGTGAACTGTTCAAAGCGTGGCAGGTTGTCGGCGATGTCGAACCAGGGAATGCGTTCGGAGTCGAAGGAATGACCGGTTGGAACCAGAATGTCCGGGTTGTCGAGCGTGCTGATATGAATCTCGAAGATCGGCCCGCCACGTGTGCTGCTGACACCTTCCCAGGTTAGCGGTGTTCCGCATTTGCCGCAAAACGCGCGACCAACACCGGGCGAAGACTCGTAGACTTGGCGCGCATCGCCACTGAAACGGACCTGATCGGCCATGAACCCCACAAGGGTAACGACTGCTGCGCCGGTGTGTCTGCGGCAGCTTCGGCAATGGCAGTGGTTGACTCCGAAGGTTTCACCCGACGTCACATAACGCACAGCACCACACATGCAGCCGCCTGTCATTTTCGTATCATCACTCATTTTATTCCCTAGTGCTCAAGATTGCATTGCTTTGATATTATCCCCCCTGCATGGGCGGAAAGATTGCGACATCATCGCCATCGGACAATAGTTGCCCGTCGCGTCCCGATGGCGGTGAGGTCTCGCCGTTAACGAGGATCATGTAGGTTTCTTCGCGACCAATGGCGATCTGGTTCAGGAGATCCGTTACAGTAGCAGATTCGGCGAGACTAAAATCCGCCTCGCCGAAGTCATCAAAGCCCTTCGGGGGAGACCCATCCATGGAGATGAGCTTGACCCTTACCTTCATGGCAGGTTGAGACGTTGACGGGCCTGTTGCGGGATGTTGCCATCCGGGTCCCAGCCACGCAGCTCATAATATTCGGGCAGCATTTTATCCAGTTCGGTGACATGTCCCTTGCCAGCACCGGACTTTGCGGCCTCCTTGAGCATACGTTGGGGCAAGGTGTCGTCTGCCTTGGTCATACCCGCTTTCAGATTGAACATGCGTTCCAGATTGAATATCCGCTCACCCGTCTCCATCAGGCGCTCCTCATTCCAGTCGCCTTCGCAAGCACCGTGAATTTGCGCCGCGTAATCATCGAGGCCCCAGGCATTACCGGCAAAGGCGCAGCATCCGGAGGAATCAACCGCGGCGCTTTTGTCCTGTGACGTCTTGACGATCGCCGCCTTGCCGTCTGGCCGCACATGGGTGAAGTCATCGACAAACGGGCTCGCCTTCATGTGGCAGGCGCCACGGTTGGACGTGGCGTATGCCAGCCCCATTCCCTGCATGGCGCGGGTGTCGTAGCCCGGAAACTCCTGACCTTTGACGACAATGGCGAATTCGGGGTGTCCGTATTTTTCACACAGGCGCTTGGCGCCAAGTCCGATATCCTTGCCGAATCCCTCGCCAAGACCGACCAATTCGACCAGTTTGCACAAGGCTTCGGCGTTACCGAAATTGAGCTCGATACCACCCGTGTGTTCCGTGGTAATGGCGCCGGTTTCGAAAAGCTCCATCGCGGCCGATACCGAGACGCCAAAGGAAATCGGGTCCATGCCGTGTTCGTTACACAGCATGTTGGCGTAGGTCGCGGCCTCAATGTCATTAACACCGACCATCGACGCCAGGGAAAACCCACTTTCATATTCCAGCCCACCGATGGCGCCGCCGTAGCGTTTTTTCTTGTCCGGGTCCTGAATACTGAAGTGGCTGGGGTCCATTTTGGATACCCGTCCGCAGCCAATGGAGCAGCCGAAGCAAGCCTTGTTCGAGATCAGGTTGGCGTTGCCGTCAGAGCGCCGTTTGGTTTTCATTGCCCGCACATTGACTTTATCGATGTCCTCAAACTGCACATCGCGGCAGTTGCGGGTGGGTAAGGAACCATAGGCGTTGGTGGTGTCCATCATCGGCATGGTGCCGGACCCCATCAAACGGGCGCGGGCCGGATGGGGATCAAGCTTTTCACGTCCGGCCTGCACCGCCGCCATGAAGTCCTGTGGTTTGTCCGGTGTAACTCCCTGGGTACCCCGGATAGCAATGGCTTTCAGCATTTTTGATCCCATCACCGTGCCAACGCCTGAGCGCCCCGCCGCGCGGTCGCGGTCATTGACGATACAGGCGTAGCGAACCAGTTCCTCGCCGGCCTTGCCAATCGAGGCGATCTTGATCTGCGGGTCCTGGTGGCGGGTCTTGATTTTTTCTTCGGTAACCCAGACCGTCTCCCCCCAGATAAAGTCACGGGCATCAAGGATTTCGACCTTGTCGTCATTGATCATCAGGTAAACGGGATGGGCGGCCTTGCCCTGAATGATAATCATGTCATAACCGGCAAATTTAACCTCGGCGCCAAAATATCCACCCGAATTGGAGCACGCGATCGCATTGGTCAGCGCCCCCTTGGTGACGACGGTATAACGGCCCCCGGTGGAAGCCATGGTGCCGGTTAGCGGGCCGGTGGCGAAAATCAAACGGTTTTGCGGGTCAAGAGAATCCGCTGCTGGGTCCATCTCGTCATATAGGTAGCGGCTTGCAAGGCCACGCGAACCCAGGTAATCCCGCGCCCAATCCATGTTGAGCGGCTCGTTTTCCGCCGTTCCGGCGGTCAAATCGACACGAAGAACCTTACCCTGCCAGCCCATTACAGCACTCCTAGACATTCAAATGAAACTCAAACGCCCGCAACAGCGGGCACAGGCGGAAAGGTTGCAGGAATCCGGCGTTCAGTCCAGACCAAAACCTATTGCAGCGTTGATTTTTTAGTAACTGTGTTGTGATAGGGCCACTGTCCGATATGGCGTTTTCTGAGCACCATCAGGTCAACCACGGAAAGTTGGCGGAACATGGGCGTGGCGCCCTGACGGTACAGCCAGATAAAACCATGTTCCGCGTCGGGGAAGGGGCGGCGGACGTCATCGTGAGCGCGGACTTCAAGGATCATGTTCCGGTCGTCTCCTTCGATGACGCTGCGCCAGCGAACCACCGTATTCACCACGGTATCGGATTCCGGGACCGGTATTTTAACAAATTCCTCTTCCGTAGGTGTGCCGAAACGGCCTTTCAGGTATTCGACCACGTCAACAAACAGTCCGGTGGGAAACAGGATATGCGCCTGAGACGCCGTGCCCTTGTCATAGCGGATGATGGCCTGGGTGCCTTTATAAACCACATCCGATTCCCTGAAGGCATCACTTAAAGACAGGGGCCACTGTACCGGGTCAAGGCAGAAACGGGTTTCCATATCGTTTCGTTCGATGCAGCCTTCAGGTGCCTGTTGACTGGGGATATAGGGCCTGTCCAGCGCTACTTTGGCGCCGAGATCAAGAGCGACGCCCACGAGTGGAGGGTGGCTGACGCCGTGGATGATTTCGGGGGCCGGGATTTCAATGATGACGGGAACCAGCGGGGTATTGTCCGGAACACCATCGGCAGTTTCGGCGGCGAAGGCGGTCACGATGGTTGAGAACGTCAACCCTATGATCAGGGATGTGAGGGCGCCATATTTCATATCATCGTTCCCGCATGGCCTTTCTGGCTGAACTTAAGAAAGGATCAATCAGATAGGCAAGGACCGAGCGCTCACCGGTACGGATTGATGTTGTCACCTGAACACCCGGTACGAGGTGATATTGGGAGCCTTGTCGTTGAAAAAAATCTTTTTCTGTCGCAATACGGACCTTGTAGAACACTTGGCCATCCGTCGTTTCGATGGTATCCGGGCTGACCCGGACGACTTCGCCATTGAGATTGCCGAACCGGTTGGCGTCGCTTGACGCCAGGGTCACAAGCGCGGTCTGTCCGGCATGCACATAGCCAATGTCCTGCGGCGGCAGTTTGGCTTCGATGATCAACCGGTCCCCGGCGGGAACAACATCGACAACCGTACCACCGGGGGCGACGACTCCACCGACAGTGACCACATGCAGGGTCTTGATAACCCCGTCCACGGGCGAGCGCAGAACGGTGCGGCGGAGCGAGTCTTCGAACTTGCGCACCCGGCTGGAAAATTCTTCATGCGAGCGTCTTTTGGCTTCCAACTCCTCTCGTGCTTTTTCAACGAAGGAATCACGAATGGAATCCAGGCGTTTCAGCGCTCCCTTATGAGCGGCTCCGGCCTTTCGAAACGCCACCTTGTCTTCGCTAATATTACCTTTGATGGTTGAGGCTTCCTTCAGCAGGTCGAGATGACGCATGCGATTTGTAAGCTGATCTTTCATCAGGTTGGTGCTGATCTGGATTTGTTCGTTGACCAGTTTGAGCCGGCTACGCGCGTTAAGGATTCGGATGGTTATTTCTTCAATCTGTTCCTTCGTTTCCGTGATTTTTTCCTTCTGTCCGTCCAGCTGGTTTTTAAGGCGAAGTTGACGTGTCTTGAAGAAGGCTGTTGTTTCACGAACCAGATCGGCATGCTGTTCGTGCATTTCCCTGGAAAAGGTAATAATGCTCCGGCCTTCGGCTTCGGCGTCAAGACGTGTGATATCCGCACTCAGCGCCGTTAGGCGACTGCGCAATTCCTCAACGTCGGCGCCGCTGGAAATGGGTTCCAGGTTGACAAGGGGCTGTCCGCGCTTAACGGTATCCCCCTCACGAACCATGATCTCGCGCACAATCCCGCCTTCCAGATGCTGTACGTTTTTGACCTGGGTTGACGGGATCACCTCGCCCGCGGCTGTACTGACCACGTCGAGCCTGCCGAAATAGGCCCAGGCCGACGCCGTGGCGACCAACAGGATGCAGAGGGCGAAAAACAGATGGGTAATCCGGTCTTCTTCAGCCCGTTCTTCATCACTATATTCCAGTCGGGCGCTCATGAGGTTGCGCTCAGTTGTGGTTCGCTGGGTGATTTTTCATCAGACACCACAGCCGGAGGCCTGCGGACCAGATTGGGAACCGGCTTGGCATTCAGATCGACATACTGCGGGACGTTCTGAAGCAGGTTCTGGTCGTGGGTAAAGATCAATACGGTGACCCCGCGTCTGCTCATGGCGTTGATGGCGTCAAGAACGCTCTGGCACCCTTCCTGGTCCAGCCCTTCGGTCGGTTCATCGACGATCATGACCTTGCCATCGGATGCCAGCGCGCGGGCCAGGGCGATGCGCCGCCGTATGCCCAGCGACAGATTTTTACCGCCGCCGATGATCAATGTGTCGTACCCGGCCGAGGATTGATCTACAAACATCCGCAGTCCGGCCATGGCGATCAGGTCATTGAGCCTGGCAGGGTCAGTTTCAGGGGCGGTCAGGGTGATGTTTTCCGCCAGGGTGCCATCCAGAAACTTCGGTTCCTGGGGCAGGTACATGATCTGCCTGCGCCACCATTCAGGGGCAATCTGGGCAAGGTCAACGCCGTCAACCAGAATTTTGCCGCGAGTCGGGTCAAGCAGCCCGGCCAGCAGGCGCGCCATCGTCGATTTTCCAGAGCCGTTGGCGCCGGTGAAAACCAGCGTGCTGCCCGGTTCCAGCTTCAGATTGACGGACTCAAACAAAGGCGCTTTTGCTCCGGGGTAGGAGAACGCCATGTCTTCAAGAGAGACTGCGCCGGTGAAGCCTTTAAGCGCCGTGCCTTCGGATCGTTCCTGCGGCAATCTGGCGAATTCCCGAAACATCAGCAGGGCCTGACGCGCCTTGGCCATCTGTTCACTCAGCATGGCGAACTTGATGATCGGTCCCAACGCCCGCGAGGCCAGGATATTGGCCGCAATCATTGATCCGACGTCCATGTTTCCGGCGACCACCTGCATGCCGCCGCCGGCAATCACGGCGACGCTCATCACGGCCTGTGTGGTCATGCCGAAGGACTGGGAAAATCCCTGACGTTCGGAAATGTTACGGAACAGATTCTGGAATATCGCGGTCTGGGTTTTCCAGTGACGGCGAAGAAATGTTCCGCCGTTAAACGCCCGTACCGTTTCGCCAGCCTGAATGGCGGACCCGATCAGGCCGCTGCGTTGCGCCGCCGCCCCTTGCATCAGTTGGGTCGGGTGGCGCATGGACATCAGCGAAGACAGGGATGCGACAAAACCAAAAATGACGAACCCTGTCACAATCATGGCGATGACCGGGCTGAACAGATAAAGGACACCGATAAACAGCAGGGCAAACGGCACATCAAAAACAATCGCCAGATTACTGGCGTTATAGGCTGCCTGGATTTTTTCCGCCCCGGCGGTCATTTCCTGGCGCAGACCGATGGGTAGTTGCTCGATGGCGGCGGTTTTGGTCGTCGTCAGGGTGGCGAACGCCCCGTGGGCGAGGGTGCGGTCGTAGGCGGAATTTACGCTGGCCGCCAGGCGTGTCCTGATTTGGCGGAAGGACAGTTCCAGCAAAATCGCCAGACACGCACCGACCACCAGCGTCGTCAGCGTCGCGTCGACTCCGTGAGCGACGTAGCGGTTGAGCACTTGCGACACGAAGACCGGTGACGCCAGCGCCAGAATGTTCGCCAGAAACGACGCAGCGATCATTTCCGCGGCCATCACGGGACGTGAAAACAGGCGGGCGAACAGTTCTCTCATCTCGGCGCATCTACTCCCTAATCCGTCAAGTCCAAGCGCGAATCAAGCGGCTGACAGGTTAGCACATAGAACAGTTATGCGAACAGCGTGTCGTTGGATGGAGAAGTGACGACTTTCGCCGATCATAATTTGCTTAATTGTTGAATAAATTTTTCGTCAGCGGGGTTTGACAAAACTTAACCCACACCCGCGAAGGCGATGTCGGAAGAAGTGATGGATGTGGTGTCTACGACGGCGAGCAATGTCAGCTCTGTACTTTCAACGGTGGTGTTGCCGGTACCTGCCCCGTCACCGTTGGTGTACAGGAAAATACCGGTATCCGTGCCATCATTCATCACGAAAATCGCATCATTTTGTACGTCGGTTGCCAGCGCTGTTCCCGCCGTAATGGTACCGATTTTGGAGATGACATCGGTGAACCCGCTCTGGAACAGATTGCCGGTTCCAACAGCGGAATTGATCAGGATTACCTCGTTTGAGGACAGGTTGGCGCCATTGGTCGAGACTGCGCTGGCGGCTACTATTCCATCAAGGGAGACGTCATCAAACAAGCTGGACAAGGTTCCGTGAATGAAGATGTTGTCCGTACCGGAAAGGAAGCCGGTGATGGTGTCGTATCCTGAGCTTGTCCCGGCGGCCGCGCCATCACCCGTACTGGTGTAACGGATGTTCTGGGCTGCCGATGAACCTGACAGATCGAAGGTGTCGCTACCCGCGCCGCCGGTCAATGTCGCGGAAGCGGACCCGATCACCGTGAATGAATCATCGCCGCTGTTGCCTGTAATGATCTCCATGTTGTTGACGGTGACAGCATTATTGCCGGTATTTGACAAGGTCAGCGTATCGACCCCCAGGCCGCCGTCGATGGTTGTTCCGGAAAGGGCAAGCGAGGTATAGGTGATGGTGTCGCCGTTGATGCCACCGGTGATGGTTTCAACGTCTGAAACGGACAGCGTGTTTGCGCCGTTGGCCAGGACAACGGTATCGGTTCCAGCCCCCAGATTATAGGTCGCGCCATTTACAAGGCTGGTCTCAACCGTAACATGGTCATTGCCTGTGCTGCCGGTGACAACCTCAACATCTTCCCAGACCGATATGGTGTTGCCGACACCCTGCAAGACCAGAGTATCCGTACCGGCGCCACTGCCCATTCGAACGGACAGGCCGTTTTGCGCATTGGCGATGTTTATGGTGTCGCTTGAATTGGACGCGTTCGAAATCGCACTCACATTGTTCAGGGTCAGATCATAGGTGCCTGCGGCTGCAGCAGCGATGGAGATAGTGTCGACGCCGCCCAATAGATTGATGTTGTAAGTGCCTGCTGCGTTCAGCGTCAATGTATCATTTCCGGAGCCACCTGTGATGATTTCCGTGTTGGCGACGGTAACGGAGTTGGTGCCGTTCGCCAGCGTCAGGCTATCGCTTCCACCGGCAAGGTCAACGGTGCCCGCAGTGATAATTGTGGCCAGGGTCACATCATCGGATTGTGTTCCGCCCGTAATGGTTTCTGTGTTGGACACCGATATGACATTGGCGGTGTTCCCCAGCGTCAGCGAGTCCGCGCCGGCAAGCCCATCGAAGGAGTCACCCTTCTCGGCGGCGCCGCTGAGTGTGATGATCTCATTTGTACCTGCACCCCCGGATATAATGTCGTCGGTGCTGACAGTCATCGTCACTGTTTGGGTATTGGCGACTGCCTGATTGACGACTGTTGGAAAATTTTCAGCAAGCAGGCCGGTGTTGACGACGCCGCTCAATTCGGCGACGGAAAGCAATTCACCGGATTCCACCGTTCCATTGGCGGTGTCCTGCCAGTACCAGAGATGGGAATCCGTTCCATTGCCGGTAACAAATAAAATTTTGTTTCCCGCTGCGAGCCCCGTTAGCGTGTTGAGAGCCGTTGCGACGTCGGTGGCCGTGGAATAATTGGCAATGCTGGTTGTGTAATTGACAATTGCGGCATTGGTCCCCACTGCGCCGCTCGTGGCAAGCGACTGGAAAGCATCGCTGGTCCCTCTGCTGAACGCCGCGTTGAAGTCGATTTTGTCCCCACCGGCCCCGGCGGTGAATCCCGTAATGGTATCCCCAAATTCGCTTGCACCAGCCAGAATGATGGTTTGGACGCCGGATGTCCCGCTAACCGAGATTGCATCCGCGCTGTCATTGCCTGAAATGCGCCCTGCCGAACTCCCGGTTATCGTCAGGGTGTCAACACCGCTGCCGCCGGTGACGGTTTCCATGTCCTGCAGGGTAATGGCGTTGACTCCGTTTGCCAGCGTGATGTTGTCAGAACCGCTACCCCCGACCACGGTCAGGCCGTTATGGGTGCTGTGCAACGTTATTGAATCGTCAGATGTTGAACCGGTTACGGAAGCGATACTGGACAGCGTCAGTGAATGGGTACCGCCCTGCAGGGACAGAGAATCAACACCCACGCCGCCGTTGATCGTTTCGACAGATGATATATTGCTGATCGAGATGCCGTTGGCGTCGGTGATGTTGATGGTGTCGTTGCCGGTGCCGCCGTTAAGCGTGCCGAGATTGCTGGCAAGCGATATCGTGTTGGTGCCGTTGGCCAAGGTAAGGGAGTTGGCGCCCCCCAGCAGGTCAATCGCCAGGCTGGTCGTCGCGGCGCCAACCGTTATCGTGTCAGCGCTGATGCCACCGGTCAGGGATTCGATGTTGGTGATCTTCAGGGTGTTGGCGACATCCGTCAATGTGACTGAATCGGTGCCGCTGCCGCCGGTGATCGATTCAAAGCCGGTCACGCCCGACAGGGTATTTCCAGTGTTCGAAAGATGAAGGGAATCGGTGCCTGTTCCACCCGTAACGGTATCGGTGGCGGACAACCCGGTTAAGGCAGTGATGGTGTCGTTGCCTGATCCGCCGGTGATGATCTCGACTCCAGACAGCGCTGTCGTGGTGCTGCCGGTTCCACCAATTGTTACGGAGTCCGTGCCGACACCACCAACGACCGTTTCCGTGTTGGTGACGGTCACGGTATTGGCGAAATCACCAAGCAAGACCTTGTCCGTTGTACCTCCATTCAGGTTTATGGTAACGCCGCTGGCAACGGCATCAGTCAGGTCGATCTGGTCGTTGCCGCTGCCGCCGGTGATGGTTTCTACATCAAGCACGACGACGGAATCACCGCTGTTGCTGAGCGTCAGGGTGTCGGTGCCGGTGCCGCCATCGACATAATTAGAGCCTTGTACCGTGATCGTGTCGTTGCCCGCGCCGCCGTAGATGGAATCATTACCCGCACCGCCGGTCAAGGTATCGTAACCCGCTCCGCCATATATGATATCTTCAGCCGATGATCCGGTGATGGAGTCGTTCCCAGCGCCGCCAAACAGAATGGTGCCGAGCGTGCTGCTGTCAACAATTGATGTCACACTAATATTGCTGAGAGCTGCTGTATCGGCGACGCTGATCGTATTGTTGCCAGTGTCGCCCGCAACGATATAGCCGTAACCGCTCGTTCCACCCGTAATATTCAGGCGCACACGGGCCTCTGTCCCGTCGTCGGCGTAAAGTTGTTCGACGGAGGTCAGGTCGATGGTGCCGCTGACCGAATTGTTGGAGGTGGCGTAGGTCATGGTGTTGTTAAGGGCGTTAAACTTGCCCTGAAAATCGCTCAGGTTTTCGAGCGTGATCTCATCCGTACCGCCACCGCCATCAACAAAGTCGGTGCCCCCAAGCGTCAACCCCTGATACATGGTGAACTGGGTGTTTCCGGACCCGCCGACAAGGTCGTCATTACCCGTTGTCGCGTTGAGTACTTCCTGAAATGTGCTGGTTGTGTTGGTGCCGGCGGTGGCGTCGTCCTGGGCCGCAGCAGCCGCTGCGGCAGCTTCAGCCTCCGCCAGAGCCTGCGCTTCGGCAGCAGCCTGGGCTTCCGCTTCTGCTAGCGCCACGGCTTCCGCAGTGGCCGCTTCCGCTTCCGCCAGAGCCTGGGCTTCCGCTTCGGCTTCGGCTTCGGCGATAGCGGCGGCGACCTCTGCCTCTGCTTCGGCAATTGCCTGAAGTTCCGCAGCCGCCTGGGCGATTGCGTCGGCTTCCGTTTGAGCGTCGGCAGCGGCTTGAGCTTCCGCCTGAGCCTGTGCGATCGCCTCTGCGGCCTGTGCTTCAATCTCGGCCGCGGCTGCCTGTGCCTCCGCAGCCGCAGTCTCGGCCGCCTGCGCTTCGGCCTGGGCCACCTGTGCTTCGGCCTCTGCCTGGACAGCTTGCTCTGCCGCCTGCACGGCCTGTTCCTGCGCCGCCTGGGCGGCGTCCTGCACGGCGTTCAGTTCCTGTACCCCGGGCACGTCAACGCCAGCCTTGATCGCCGCCGACGCGACCGCACCGGTGGCGCTGGTCTGAACGAGGGAAACCTGGGCCTGAGCAAATTCGGCGGTCGCGGCGGCGAATTCGGCCTGGGCGGCGGCGGTAGCGGCGGCAGCGGTGGCAGCGGTGGCCTGCGCCTGCGCAGCGACGGCGGAGGCGGCCTGCGCCTGGGCCTGTTCTGCGGCGGCCTGTGCCTGCGCCTGCACCTGAGCGGCTTCGGCCTGTTGGGCCTGCTGGGCCGCCTGTTGGGCTTCGGCCTGAATCTGTGTGGCTTGTTCCGCGGCGGCCTGGGCGGCGGCCTGGTCGGCTTCCGTCGCACCTTCGGCGGTGGCGGCGGCGGCGGCTTCCGCAGCAGCGGCGGTGGCGGCGGCAGCTTCTGTAGCAAGTGTCTCGGCAGCGGCAGCGGCTTCTGTGGCGGCAGCTTCTGCGGCAGCAGCTTCGGCAACGGCGGCTTCTGCGGCGGCGGCGGCTTCGGTTTCTGCGGCGGCAGCGGTTTCGGCTTCTGCGGCGGCGGCGGCTTCCGCTTCTGCGGCGGCGGCGGCATTGCCTTCGGCCTCCGCCTGCTGGGCTTCGGCCTCCTGCGCGGTCTGCTGCGCGGCCTGTTGCTGCTGGCGGCCTTCGTTCGCCCCCTGGACGATATCATTATGGATCGACCCGCCTGCGTTGGGTAAGGCGTTCAGCGCCACGCCGAATGTCTGCCCCATCTGCTGAGGAGTCAGCACGAAAGGTGGTGAGGGTGGGGCATTGAAGCTGGCGATGTTGATCGCCTGTCCGGGCTGGTTGATGGTCTGTGATCCGGCACCGTTGGAGATGCTCATTTCTCCAACAAAGCCGATTTCCGGTAGCAGCGCCGCCGTGGTCACGCCATCTGGTCCGATGTTGCCGCCGCCGGCCGTGCCGCGGATGCCGATGGTCGCCGTCGGCGTCTGGATGTTCATGGCGTCAACGTCGGTTTTGGCAATCTGTCCGGAAACGAAGGTGAAAGCGCCCTGCAACAGATTGACCGACATCGAGCCTTGCTGTGAGCCCGGATCATAGATCATTTCATCCAGGGTCATGCGACCGTCTTCGGCCAATGAAAATGTGCTTTCATCGGCAAAGACGATGCCGATCACGCCATCCGCGCCGGTTTCCAGAATGTCGCCGGCGAATACCGGGTCGCCCTGGTTGAGCGTCACCTGGGAACCGTCTGGGCGGGTCGCCTGCACCTGTCCGGTTGCGGTTTCGACACGGCCAATGGGTTCGCTGGCCGCACCGGGCGCGGCCTGCGCAAACTGGTTTGGCGCGACGGGCCCGGCAAGTCGGGTCGCGATGGCGCCCTTTAGAATCACACCGTCAGCCGTGGTCAGATCGGGCGGCGGGACCTGATTAAAATAATCGCGGATAACCAGATCCTGGCCGTCAGGTCCGGTCAGGTGAAGATCGGGTCCGGCCCGATCAAAGTCGGCGCGCAGAAACCAGGCCCCGTCTGAAATTGTAACGGCCTGGCCGGGGACCGCGACGGCAATAGCGGTGTCTGCGGGGGCGGCAGTATTGGAAAGACCGGGACTGTCCGGAAATCCCTGGGGAAGCGAGACATCAAAATTCATTATGCCAACTCACTGAAGACCAAGAAACCGACGGTCATTCTGACCGTATCGCATTATACTTAAAACAGCCCTACCCTCCTATGACGAAGGTCACAGGGCGCATTTCCCCAAATTGTTACCCGATTTTAAGTTTAGTCAAAAATGCTGGGTTCAAGCTTGCCGAGCACGTTCAACAGTGAAAACACTGCTATGGCTACATCGGTATCGGCAGACGCCGCGTCGCTCGACGCGTTGATCAACGCCGTTTCACCCGCAAGAACGTCGATCAGGGACCGGTTTCCCAACTGACGTTCGCGCCGCGCCAGTTCCAGGAACTCGGCAGCGATGTTGGCCTGATTGTGTTTCAGGTCGGCCTGGGCGCGGAAGGTGTCGAGGTCATCAAAGGCGTTCTCTGCTTGTTCAGCGACCAGATCGCGGGTGTTGGCGTATGTGTTGACCTTGGAAATGTAATCTTCCTTGGCCGAACGCAGCGTGTTGATCGCGGTCAGGCCGAGACTGAAGTCGTAGGTGGCTTCCAGCTTGACGAGGCGTTCCTGTTTGGTGCCGAGGGTACCCGCGTTATCATCCTGATAGTTGGTCTGGGCGGAAGCTTCGATGTTGGGGAAAAATTCAGAAGCCCGTGTCGCCCGTGTAGATTCCCGGGAAATGAAGGAATCAATCTGTGTGCTGGCCAGTTGGGGGTTCCCCTTTTGAGCCTGTTTGACAGTTTCGGTGATGGATGTTGGCAACAGTTCCAGCGGCAGGCGAGGTTCCTTGAGTTTGCCCGGTTCTTTGGGGATATACCCGAACACGGCCCGATACCGGTTCAACGCCTTCTTCAAACTGCCTTTAAGGCCGATGACACGCGCTTCGGCCCCCGCCAACTGGGTTTTCGCCTGCAGGACATCGGTTGACAGCCCGGACCCACGCTGGACACGGGCATCTTCCAGTTCGGCCTGACGGCGGATGTTGGCGGCCGAACTTTCGGCAAATTCCAGCAGCTTATACGCCCGGATGATGTTGAAGTGCGCCTGGATGCCTTCCAGTACAACCGCCTGCTCGGTTGATGTCAGCGCCAGCCGGGACTTCTCTTCCGTCAGTTTGGCGCTGCGAACGGCGGCATTTGTGGCGCCGAAATCCCAGACCTTCTGGGTGATGGAGAATTCCAGATTGCGCGGCATTGCGGCCGTGTTCGCGGACCCGGGCGGTTTGTTCTGGCGTTCGTAGCCGTAATTTGCTGTTGCCGAAAAATTGGGATGCCAGTCTTTCCACGCGGCTTCGGCATCTTCGCGAGCCTTGTTGGCGTCCGCCGTGGCGGCGAGAACACGTTTATGGCTTTTGACCAGTGTGATCAGTGAGTCTTTCAGGGTTTCGCTTCGCACACCAAAAGGTGCGGTCGCCAAGACGGACGTCGCCAGAAACAAAATTCCCAGATTACGAACTGAAATTCCCACCTTGAATATGCTCTTTTCGGTCTTGTCCGCTCCCCAATAGCGCGAATTTCTACACTTTAATAGAACTTTCCGTATGAAACCATACATATATCGTATCAATATTTGTCCGATTTTGACTCCGTTGTCCACAATATGTTGGATAAAGGCGGATTTTCTGTGGACGGATTGTGGACAGGGAATTTTCCCGGTGCACCGGCTACTTTCGCCGCCGGGTTTTGTCGCCGCCGGAATTTCCACCACGAAATAGGGGTTGGTTAATACTGGCATGAACATTGCATGTTTTGTTTGGAGATTTGTAAGTGATCAAATGATGGCTCTGGATTTACCGAAGAAAGACAGGAGACTGAACAATGCATGCGAATTTTGACCAGGTTGAAAACTTTGAAGCCCTTCTGGCGTCTGAATTTGACACTCATCCGAGAGTCCCGGCGAAACCAGGAGAAGATTATTACGACGCGGGTTACAGAGTGGTTAACAGATTGGCGGAAGACCTGACTCTGGACTTTTCTCTGCTGGATTTTGAAGATCTTGAGTAAGTTAGTGTTTTCAAGTTGTTAGCTTAGCTGCTGAAGCCGGAAACGGGGGGGCGGCTGGTCATCCGTTACGCCATCTTCAGCAGGCGACACCGCGCCGGGAGGTTACGGGTTAGGCAGAATTTTCCCGTTTGAATCCGGAACGCCCCCTTATCACAACAATTTTGGCGTATTTCCTTCGCGTGACTGAGCGTCAACAACAGCCAAGGCGCTCATGTTGACGATGCCACGGGCGGTTACCGACGGCGTCAGGATATGCGCGGGTTTTGCCGCGCCAACCAGCATTGGTCCAATGGGTAGCCCTCCGCCAATTGAAATCAATAGATTGAATGCCGTATTGGCGGCTTCGACGTTGGGAAATATCAACAGGTTGGCCTGACCGCTCAGGCATGAGTTTGGAAACGCCGCCTGGCGGATTCCTTCGTTCAGGGCGGCATCCGCCTGCATTTCTCCTTCAACTTCCAGATCGGGCGCTCGTTCGCGCAGGATGCGGGTTGCTTCGCGCATTTTCTGAGCCGTCGCCGTACCGCGCGAGCCGAAATTTGAATGCGACAGCAAGGCGACCTTGGGCGTCTCGCCAAAACGCTTCACCGCTTCGGCGCTGAGCAGGGTCATTTCAACGATCTCTTCTACAGTTGGGTCATGCGTAATATGAGTATCGCTAAGGAAGAAGGTGCCCCGGCTCATGATCACCGTACTCATGGCGGCGGCGGCGTGAACGCCATCAGCCAGACCGATCACGTCAAGAACATGCCTGAAGTGCCAGGGGTAATGTCCATAGGTGCCGCAGATCATGGCGTCGGCCTCGCCCCGGTGCAGCATCATCGCGGCGATGGCGGTTGTGTTGGTGCGGATGATGGTTCGGGCCAGATCAGGCGAGACGCCCCGGCGTTCCATAATTTGATGATAACCGCGCCAATAGTCGTCATAGCGCGGATCGCTTTCCGGATTGGTCAGGCTGAAGTCCCGGTCCTGCTGAATCCGGAGGCCCAGTTTTTCGACCCGGTTGACGATCACATCGGGCCTGCCGACAAGAATGGGTTCGGCGAGGCCATCATCGACAAGAACCTGAACCGCGCGCAATACCCGTTCGTCCTCACCTTCGGCAAAGACCAGTCGTTTCGGGGTTTGCCGCGCCCGCACGAACACCGGTTTCATCAGCATGCCCGACCGGAAGACAAACCGGGCCAGACGTTCGCGGTAGGCGTCGAAATCTTCAATCGGTTTGGTGGCGACACCGGACTCCATGGCGGCCTTGGCGACGGCAGGCGCGATTTCGACGATCAGGCGCAGATCAAATGGTTTTGGGATAAGATAGTCCGCGCCGAAATTCAGATCTTCGCCTTTATAGGCATTGGCAACCACTTCGGAACTTTCGGCCATTGCCAGATCAGCGATGGCTTTGACGGTGGCGATCTTCATTTCCTCGTTGATGGTTGTTGCGCCAACATCAAGGGCGCCTCTGAAGATAAAGGGGAAACACAGCACGTTGTTGACCTGATTGGGATAATCGGATCGCCCCGTGGCGATAACGGCGTTGGGGTTTGCCCGTTTGGCATCTTCCGGAAGGATTTCCGGAACCGGATTGGCGAGCGCCAGAATAAACGGCTTGTCCGCCATTTTGCGGACCATGTCTTCGGTCAGGATACCTGGCGCGGACAACCCAAGAAATACATCCGCACCGCCGATAACGTCATCCAGGGTGCGCCCATCCGTATCCTGGGCGTAAGCTTCTTTCTGGGCGTGCATTTCTTCCGTGCGGCCCTTGTAAATGACACCGATATGATCAACCAGCGTTACGTTTTCGCGTTTGACTCCCATGCTGAGCAGCAGATTGAGACAGGCGATTCCCGCCGCTCCCCCACCGGTTGACACCAATTTGATATCTTCAAGTTTTTTACCGACAACGCGCATGCCGTTCAGGATCGCGGCCCCGGCGACAATCGCAGTGCCGTGCTGGTCGTCGTGAAAAACCGGGATGTTCATACGCTCGCGGCATTTTTGCTCGATAATAAAACATTCCGGCGCTTTGATGTCTTCCAGGTTGATGGCCCCGAATGTCGGCTCAAGGGCGCTGACGATATCGACGATTTTTTCAGGGTCCGATTCATTAAGCTCAATGTCGAAGACGTCGATGCCGGCGAACTTTTTGAACAGGACAGCCTTCCCTTCCATTACCGGCTTGGCGGCCAGCGCACCGATGCTGCCGAGCCCCAAAACGGCAGTGCCGTTGGTGATGACACCGACCAGATTTTGCCGGGCCGTCAGGTTTCCGGCTTCACCCGGGTCGTTGACGATCGCTTCACAGGCGGCGGCGACGCCGGGCGAGTAGGCCAGCGCAAGGTCGCGCTGGTTGACCAGGGGCTTAGTCGCCTTGATCGCCAATTTTCCGGGTACCGGATAGCGATGGTAGTGCAGCGCCATTTCTTTCAGTGAGTCATCCGTCATGTGAGCCTCGATAATTTTTTGATTTTGAGCGGTTCTGGGGAAAGGGTGATGGGTTATGCGTCGAAGGGCAACAGATTTTCTTTTGCAGGCAGGTTATGGCGTCAAATTATTGGAATCTGTCCTCTGGCTGGGGCGGGAAGGGGCCCTGGTGTGCGATGAGACTTGTTTTTGTATACAATTTAAGGTTCCTTGAAGAAATGTGATCTCCCTGTCCTGTCAGGCACCTTCATCCATGCTGTCGTCAAATCCGCATCCATCATCATTGGCCCCACTCCGGGGGATACTTTATATGGTCATCGGCAGCGCATTGCTGACGGCCAATGATACGGTTTTGAAATGGCTGAGCGGAAGCTACCCGGTCGGCCAGTTGATGTGCCTCAGGGGCGTATTTGTTTTTATTCCGATTACGTTCTTCATCTGGCGGTCTGGAGGTGTCCAGTCCCTCAGGATCAGTAGCATAAAAGGGCAGGGCGTGAGGGCGGGTCTGGTTGTCGCCGGAACCTTCATGTTCGTCACCGGCCTGTTTTATTTGCCAATTGCCGACGCCATCGCCATCAGTTTTGCTGGCCCCCTGTTTGTGACCGCGCTGGCGCCCTGGCTGCTTGGCGAACAGGTCGGCTGGCGACGTTGGGGAGCCGTCTTCGTCGGCTTTACCGGTGTGCTGATGATTACCCGACCAACCGGGCAGGCGGTTCAGTGGGCGGCCCTGTTGCCGCTTTGTGCCAGCTTTACCGGCGCGTTGCGCGACATCCTGACGCGACGTCTGGCGTTCCAGGATTCTTCGGTGGCGACCTTGACCCTGACGACCACTGCCGTGGTGCTGGTCAGTTCGGCAACTTCCGCATTCGTCGATTGGCAACCTGTCAAAATATCGGATATCGGCCTGTTTGCGCTGGGCGGGATGTTGATCGGCTGCGCGCATTTCTCACTGATTGAAACCTTCCGTTACGCCGAAGCCGCACTGGTCACGCCGTTCAAATACTCCAGCATCATCTGGGCAACGGGGTTCGGTTACCTGATATGGGGAGACCTGCCGGACGGCTGGACAGTGCTTGGTGTGGCGACGCTTGTATTCAGCGGCCTCTATATCCTGAGGCGGGAAAGCATCAGTCGCCGCGTTTGACAGGGTTTAGTGTTTAAAGGCGTGCCGCCTGCTGATTTCTGCCAGCAGGCGGATCGAGACGCCCATTTAGTGCGGAATGAGAGACATCAATTGCGGCGTAGCCAGTCGGCAATGGCGCGGCCAATGGCGGCAGGCTGGTCTTCCTGAATGAAGTGAAACCCTTGGCCGACGAACGCCGTTTCAAGGTTGGAAATTTTCCCCTTATACCAACCGGTCGCCTGAGGAGGAATAAGTACACCGGGATCGGCATAGGCCAGGAGTACAGGCATTTTGGTGTTACCCATGAACGTATTGATTTTGTTCATCAAACGGGCGTTGGCGGCGGGTTGACCCGCGATTGGCACTTCGCGGGGCCAGGACAGAACCGGGTTGCGGTCTTTTTGATGAATGAACGGAGCCCGATATTTGGTCATGGCTTCGTCGCCTAACGTCCGGTTGACGAACCCGGGCAGAACCTGTTCGACAAACATGTTGTCGATGATCACCATTTTATGGCCCTGTTTCAGGTCTTTGAGGGCGCGGAACATGTTCCCCATCTTTTCGCCCATGGATTCAAAAGTCGGGCGGGGAAACGTTGGTGGAAGAACGCCTTCCATGAAGGCCAGCCGCACGACCTTGTCGGGATGGCGTCTGGCGTATTCCCATGACAGGGCCGCGCCCCAGTCGTGACCTACCAGAGTAATTTTGTCGAGACCCAGAGCATCAATAAATCCCTCAAGATATCGATAATGGTCGGCGAAAGTGTAGTCTATTTTTGGCTTGTCAGAGCCGCCCATGCCGATCAAATCAATGGCCAAGGCTCTGGCGCTGCCGGAAACATAAGGCATTACGTTGCGCCATAAATAGGACGAGGTCGGGTTGCCATGGACAAATAGCACGGGCGGCCCCTTTCCCAGTTCCAGGTAGGTCATTTTGCCGCCTAAAACCTGAACCGTTTTTTGAGGAATACTCAAGGTTTCGGAAATGACGGGTCGGGGCAGTCTGTAGGCCGGGGGGGCGTCCGTGGTTGCGGCTTTCACCGGATAGGTCGCCAACGTTAGTATTAGCAGCATTTGGGAAACGATCAGCGTGCCGCCTAATTTCCTGTAATTCATCGTGTGGAGGTTCCTTGTTATCGAGTTAACGCAAGCGTCAAACGTCGGCTTCTGTGCCGAACCATCCCTGAAGATTGGGCATGTCGAAAATGCTGTCGCGCAGGGGGACGACTTGTTGGTAGTCGGCGTCGTTCATCAAGCCTGCAAACGGGTTTTCGCCATCAACCCGCCAGACCTGCACGATTGACGGATTGACATCATCATGACCGCGCATCTTTTCGGAGATCCGGTACGCCGAGAGACGCTTCAGGCCATGGCGTTCAATTAACGGGATGGCTTTGCTGAAATACGACTCCGCTTCGTCGTAAGTTTTTCCCGGTTTTAGCGTTAGTACGTCTAAAAAAACCTTTCGATTGTCAGACATTGTTTTCCCTTTCTGTTTCGATGGTAAATGGTTATGTTGTATTGTTCATGAATGTATAAAACATATCCAGATAGTTTTGTCCATATATGAACAATATTATTTTTCATGCGGTTCCATGTAAAGGACCCTGAATCTATTGAAGAGGCGGATACCAGTGGGCAGGCCTTCCAAATTTGACCGTGAACAGGCGATTGAGCTTGCCATGAACGAGATATGGAAAAACGGATTTGAGGCCTGTTCGGTGAAGGCCATATCGGAAAAGCTGGGGATTACCCGCTCCAGTTTTTACAATGCCTTTGAAAGCCGTGAAGCGTTATTCAGGGAAGCGCTGGAGTTATATTTTGGGCGGACTCCGGATCGTGTTTTGTCACAAGCCGATCCCGATACACGGATCATCCCGTTATTGACGGAGATGTTCAGGGACATCTGCCGTGTCCGTGCGCAAGACGCGCAGGCGCGCGGATGTATGGCGGTAAATTGCGTGGCGGAACTGGTCGGCGTGAACGAACCCTTGGGACCGATGCTCGAAAATGCCGTATTGGGCAGTGTGGCGCGTATACAGCGGTTGTTGTGTCAGGCCGCCGCAAACAGCGAAATCGAAGATACGGGTGATTTCAGGGACAAAGCACTGGCGCTGCAAAATTTGCTGATTGGGTTGAGCGTCATGTGCAAGGTGGTGCGGTGCGAAGAAGACTTATGGGCCGTTGCACGGCAAACCCTTGATGGTCTCGGACTTTATAAGGAATGAGTGGCTTAGGGTATGAGTGACCGGGGCTTGCGCCCCGGGTCCCTTCAGCAAACTTCATCGACGGCCTCCGTCATGGCCTGTACGATGATATCAACTTCTTCAGTCGTTATGCAAAGTGGCGGCGCAAAACCCAGTATATCGCCCTGTGGCATGGCGCGGGCGATAACACCACGCTTCAGCAGCGCACCGGCAACCTTGGCCCCCATGGTCAGCGCAGGATCATAGAACTTACGGCTGTCACGATCTTCCACCAGTTCCACCGCCAACAGCAGGCCTTCGCCCCTGACGTCGCCGATGTTGGGGTGATTGGCAATGGCCGCCTGCAATGTTGTCTTGAAGTACGCTCCCGTCTTGGCGGCGTTTTCTACAAGGCCCAGACTGTCGATAAGTTCAAGATTGGCCACGCCCGCCGCCGCACAAATCGGATGGGCGGAGTAGGTCCAACCGTGTCCAATGGCGCCGAACTCATCCGTGCCCTGTTCCAGAACCGTCCAGACTTTATCTGACACGATGGAGGCGGAAAGCGGCGCGTAGGCCGACGTCAGGCCTTTGGCCGAGGTGATGATATCTGCCTCGATGCCATAATGATCGGACCCGAACATGGACCCAAGGCGGCCAAACCCGGTGACGACTTCATCGGCAATCAACAGGATGTCATATTTTTTCAACACGGCTTGAATGGCCGCCCAATACCCTTCAGGTGGTGGTACCAGTCCGCCGGTGCCCAGCACCGGTTCACCGATGAAAGCTGCGATGGTATCCGGACCCTCGCTGAGAATCAGCTGCTCAAGTTTTTCGGCGCAATCGGTCGAGAATTCTTCTTCGCTCAGGCCCAGATCATTGCGACGGAAATAATAAGGCGCTTCGGTGTGGATCACCTGAGATAACGGCAAATCGAATTTTTTGTGAAACAGTTCAAGCCCGGTCAATGAACCGGTCATCAGCCCCGAGCCGTGGTAACCGCGCCAACGCGAGATAATTTTCTTTTTCTCCGGGCGACCGAGCACGTTGTTGTAGTACCAGACCAGCTTGATATTGGTCTCGTTGGCATCCGAACCGGACAATCCGAAATAAACCTTGCTCATATTCTTGGGCGCACGCTCGATAATCATCTTCGACAGCATGATCGAAGCCTCTGTGCCATGGCCGACATAGGCGTGATAGTAGGCCAGCTCCTTGGCCTGCTTGGCAATCGCGTCGGCAATTTCAGATCGGCCATAACCGGCATTGACGCAATAAAGACCGGCAAAGGCATCCAGCAGCTTGTTGCCTTCGCGGTCGCTGATGTAAACGCCTTCGCCGCCTGTGATGATGCGGTTAGGCAAATCCCCGCGGGCGAACTGGGCGAGATGGGTTGAAGGATGGAAAAAGTTCTCACGATCCCACTGACTGAGTTGGTCATTTTTTAACATTGGTTGTTCCTGTTTCCATGTTGATTGAATTACGCCCAGTCGCGGCAGACGTATTTGACGTTTGAAAATGCTTCGATGCCGTGGCGCGACCCTTCTCGACCGAGACCGGATTGTTTGACGCCGCCAAAAGGTATGGGCGCGCCGGTTACTTTGGTGCGGTTGACGCCGATCATGCCGAATTCAAGGGCGCGGCTTAACCGGTAAATTCGCGAAGCGTCGCTGGTATGCAGATACGCCATCAATCCGTATTCCGTATCGTTGGCGCGCCGGATGACATCTTCTTCGGTATCAAACGGTGCGACGGCCGCAACAGGGCCAAAAGTTTCCTCGTGCATGATTTTTGCGTGTTGCGGGACATCCGCCAGAACGGTGGGGGCAAAAAATAAGGGCCCGCGATCCAGCCCGCGATCCAGCCCGCGATCCAGTACGTCGCCACCACAAAGAAGCCTTGCACCAGCCCCAAGGGCGTCCGCCACATGGTCTTTTTGTTTGTTGACGGCTTCGGTATTCATTAGCGGGCCGATATCCGGATCATCAATGCCCGGCCCGATGGTCAGGGACCGGGTGCGGACCGCCAGTTTTTGACAAAATTCCTTATAGACAGCCCGTTCAACATAGAAGCGGTTGGCTCCGAGGCAGTCCTGGCCCGAAGTTGAAAACTTCGCCGTGATGGCTTCATCCAGCGCGTTGTCGATGTCGGCGTCTGCGAACACGATGAACGGTGCGTGTCCGCCAAGTTCCAGGCTTAGTCGTTTGATGGTTTGTCCGCATTGGGAATAAAGGTGGCGGCCTACGCGAGTTGACCCTGTGAAAGAGAGGGCGCGGACACGCGCGTCTTTTGTCCATTCTTCGACGATCTCTTCAGGCTCTCCGGTGACCACATTGAAAACGCCAGCGGGAAATCCGGCGCGATCAGCAAGTTCGGCCAGCGCCAGGGCGGAAAGCGGGGTTTCCTTTGACGGATGCACGACGACCGTACAGCCAATAGCCAGCGCGGCGGCGGCCTTCCGTGTGATCATGGCGTTTGGAAAATTCCAGGGCGTGATCAGCGCGGCGACGCCCACCGGCTCCAGCCAGACCTCCATTTCCGCACCGGGCAGGTGGGAGGTGACGCTGATGACATCCGGGCGTTTGGCTTCCTCTGAAAAAAACTCGATGAAAGATGCGCCATAGTCGATTTCGCCCCGTGATTCAGAAAGTGGTTTTCCCTGTTCGACGGTCATCAGCAAGGCCAGGTCTTCCTTGTGTTGACGAACCAGGGAGAACCAGCGGAACAGGATGGCGGCCCGTTCCTGTGGCAATAAACCGGCCCATCCCGGAAAAGCCGTGTGGGCGGCGGCAACTGCAGCGCTGCTTTCGTCAGCCGACATCCGGGCGACACGGGCAATCTGGCGACCGTCAGCGGGGTTGGTTACGGATATGACAAAATGGGAGAGCGCCGAGCGCCATTCGCCATTAATGTAGGCGTCTTCCCGCAGCAGGTTGGGGTCCGTCAGTGCACCAAGGGCATGGGTGTCCGCTGATTTCATTTCGGCCTTGCTCACGACGCCCCCTGTGGAGAAGAATTGTTTGCTGGCCGCGAAGGTATGCGGTTTTAATCAGAAGGTGCATTTATTGTGACAAGGGTTTTCAGAGGAATTTTCTTGTTAGAGACGTGAATCCAGAGACTTTCACCTATCCGCGGATTTGGCAAACGCCGTTAGCGCCGGCGTGGGCAGGCCTTTGACCGGTTTGGTCACCACGTAGGAAAAATAACGCTTCAATCCGATATCGGCCTGGAGCATTTCATCCACCCGTCTCTGGTAAGAGTCCACATCGTTACAGGTGAATTTTAGCATGTAATCAATACCGCCGCCGACGGCCCAGCATTCCACTATTTCCGGTATGTTTTCGACGGCGCTCTCAAAACGCTCGAAATCTTCTGCCCGATGGCTGCTGATTTCGGCCTCCATGAAGATGATGGACAGGGGTCCCAACAACGTCAGTGAAATCTGGGCGCTGTAACCCGTAATTACCCCGGCATCTTCAAGCTTCTTCAGTCTTTCCCAACACGGTGTGGGAGAAAGATTGACCCGCGCCGCAAGTTCAGTCTTGGTAATGCGCCCTTCGGTCTGCAAAACCGAGAGTATCTTTAAATCCCGATCATCAAGCCGCATCGCTTAATGCACTCCAGTAACAGGGTGTTTTTCAATTCTCTAAACGGTCTGGCGTCTAGAACGAATAGCGGAACCCGGCGCGGGTTTCATGAACCATCAGATCATCATATGTTGTCGTGGCGGCCTGCTTGAATTCACCGAGGTTGATAAACCTGTAACCGATATCAAATGCGGCTTCGCTGTTTATTGCAATCGACCCCCCCAGCATCACCGCCCAGGCAAGGTTGTCCGATGACGCCCCGCCCTCATTGGCGATGCCACCCGTTGTCGTTTGGGTCGGAGTGCTCAAGCGGGCATACCCCGCACCGGCTCCCACGTACGGTGTGAACAGGTCGAATTTGGCAATGTCCCAGTAACCATTGGCCATTACGCTCAGGCCATTGACTTCGCTCGACGTTGTATTGCCCGCCGCCGTGGTCGCCGATACGCCGGCGTCCGCGCGGTAACTGAAAGTAACGTCGCCACGGACACTTTCGTTAAGGCGATAACCGATGCCGCCGCCGATAAATGCCGCATCACCGGTAGAGCCATTGGTAAGCCCCCCCGACGACTGCGTTCCGTCGGAATCCATGCTAAATCCATAACCGGTATCAATGCGAAGATACGGCCCTGAAAGAGGAGCCGCCATCGCAACCGGTTTATCAACAACAGCCGCAGGCGCAGGCTCTGGTTCCTTTGGCGTGACGGCTTCGGGTTGTGGTGCAGGCATGGGGGCCGGGTTTTTGACCTCAATTGCGGTTTTCATGGGTTTCGGGTTGGCGGAAGATTTTTTCAGATTTTCATCTGGAACCATTCCCGTTCCAGCCCGGCGCAGCTGTTCCTTGGTCGCCCTGTCGGATTCATCAGCACCGGCGATTTCGATGATGGTAACTTTGTGGTTTGGCAGTGACGCGAGTGTGCCGCCATTGATTACATATTCTGTCGCATCCGCAGCATTCGAAAGTCCCGCAACGGCGAACCCTGTCACACCCACAACGGCAGCCCGAAACATCTTGCCCATATTTGTTGTTTCCCAGTCAGCGGAGCCGAATCGACTCCCGATAAACACACTGGAAAGCTACTCAATCATGGTAAATATTGAGTTAAATATCTGAGAAACACCCTATATCATGTGCGTAACAGCGGATTTTTCTACTTTTTCTTGAAAATATCCTTAGGCAGGATTTTCGCCAGTGCATCCCGGGCCTTGATCGCTTTTTTGTCGCCAAGTCCGGCGGCCCGATCAATCCACATGAAGGCCTGCAGATCGTCTTTTGCAACGCCTTTGCCGCCATAATAGAGAAAACCGAGATTGTATTGGGCGAGCGCATGATCCTGTTCGGCGGCCATGCGGAACCAGTCCGCGGCCTTGGAATAGTCCTGTTCGGTTCCCTGCCCAAGGTAAGACATGATGCCCAGATTGTACTGGGCATCGGCATGCCCTTTTTCGGCTGCTTGTTCGAAGTACTTTTTGGCGGTTTTGAAATTTTTGGTTACGCCAATGCCCTTATAGTAGGCCAATCCCTTTTTGTGGTCGGCACTGCCGTTGTCAGGTTTTGGCGCAGCGGGAGGGGGCGCGGGTTCCGGCGCTTTTGTGTGGGAGGCGGCTTTCTTTTCCTTTACGGCTTTTTTTACAGGCTCCGGTTTGGCTGGCTTGATCGGCGGCGAGACGGCGTCCAGCACCTTCGCGGGTTCGGCTTTAGCCACCATTTCCTGAGGTTCGGGTGGTGCAGGAACGTGCGCGGGTTCCACCGCCTTGGCCGGTTCCGTTTTCTCCGGTTCCGCCATATGAGAGGTCATCGGTGCGGGCTCTGGCGCAGGCATGGGCGGCGCTGCGGGGGCCGCCGTCAACCTTGCTGTGCCTGCTTCTGATGGCTCCGGTGTGGGGGCGTCATGAGTTACAGGTTCTTCTTCTGCCGGTTCTTTGTATTTTTCTACCGGCGTTCTAACCGGTTCCAGTTCAATGATAACGCGCGGTGTGCGATTGGTGGGGGAAAAGTCCGTTATGTCGCGCCATGTGGAGGTGATGCTGTACAGGGTATCATCAAACCAGTTCGCGGCGCCGGCGGACAAATTGCGTTTGGCGTCGACGACCTGATCCGTGTGAGTATCAGCGCCTGGCACGGATTTCAGAGCTTTTTCCAGGTCGTGGTCCGACATGATAAAGGCGGCTCCCGCGGCCCCCAGGATCGCCAACCCAACCACCGCAAAAAATAGATAAAGAACCCGCTTCATCAACTGAAGACCCTAGATAACATCTGTACCCTGACTCTGCTTGTGTCCTGCATGGCGAATTATACCTCTGCAACGCGGCCCTGATACCGGTTTTCGCAAACTCCTGGGCCATCTTCGCTCTGTTGTCATGTTGACGGAGTTTAAACCGAGAATTTACAATATGTTAGCCATTTTTATGCGGAACATCGAAAGAGTTAACACAAAGCCATTACGAGTGGTTTAATTTAAGCGGGGGGCAAAAAAAACTGGCCCTGATGATTCGCTGTAGATACGGGTTCGCCAGCAGCAGAGCGGAATTTATGGTTTTTTCAACTTGCGCAATAGGTAAGCTGCTGGTTTAACCCCCCGAAACGAGGGGCAGCGGGCCCTGTCGAAATCTTGAAAGAAATTGATACCATGACCGACGAAATTCAGGCTTCCCATATTCTTGTGGCGACCGACGGGAAATCCAAGGAGGATGCTCTTGCCGAAATCACCGAAATCAAGGGAAAGATCGACGGCGGCGAAGCCTTTGGTGATCTGGCCAAAGTCCATTCCGATTGCCCGTCGGGAAGCAGCGGCGGCGATCTGGGTTCCTTTGGTCGCGGAATGATGGTTCCTGAATTTGAAGCTGCGGCGTTTGCACTTGAAGAAGGCGGCATCAGCGACGTGGTCGAAACCGGTTTCGGGTATCATCTGATCCATCGCACGGCCTAAATGATCTCCCCATCAATTTCGTATCGGTAGTTTGGGTCCTCGATTTCGAGGACCCAAATATCGGGATCGAATTTTAGCTGTTTGTTGATGTATTCGTCGGCTTGCGCGTCTTTAACGGGGGTGTCGCCGGTTGCGCACATCCAGGCGCGAACACCTTCGACCGTGCGCACCTGAGTGAAAACCTCGACCCCGATGGCCAGCCGGTTCAGCTTGATCAGCACACTACCCGCGTCCGGATCACCCTTGCGCACGACGACCGCCGGAATAAAGCTGGCGTCGCACAGTCTGATCTGGGCCGAAACCCAGATTCCGGCTTTCAGTGCGGCTTCGGCCATGCGTTGTGTCCTGACGGCGCTGGTGGCAAAATATTCATTCAACAATATCCGAGGTTTTGATGTTCGTCCTGCATGAAAGACTGGAAACCGATACAAAGTTTATTATCGACTGGCCGATGTCCACGGTTCGTCTGATGAATGACACGGGCTATCCGTGGCTGGCCCTGGTGCCGCGTGTCAATGAAATCTGCGAACTTCATCATCTGGAACCCGCCGATCTGGCGCAAGTCATCGAGGAAATGTCGGCGGCTTCACGGACCATTGAGCAGCTCTTTTCACCCGACAAGATCAACATCGGCGCACTGGGCAATCTCGTTCCGCAACTCCATATTCATGTCCTCGGACGCTTTAAGACAGACGCCGCCTGGCCTGGACCGGTATGGGGCGCGCATCCGCCGAAGCCTTATGAGGCGGACAATCTGGATCAGACACTGGCAAAATTTCGCGCCGACCTGATTCAGGCTTTTGATTGAGCGCTTTCGCGGATCGCGGTTAGCGTCGTTGACGGGGTAATCGCCTCGGCGTCGGTTTTCAGTTCAATCAGTGCTGGTTTACCGGCATCAAGAGCGCGCCCGAAGGCGGCGGCAAAATCTTCCGTGCGCTCAACGACTTCGCCATGTGCTCCATAGGCGTTGGCGAGGGCGGCGAAGTCCGGGTTCTTCAGTTCGGTGGCGATTACCCGATCAGGGTATTCGCGTTCCTGATGCATGCGGATGGTGCCGAACATGGAATTGTTGACGACGATGATGATGACCCGGATGTCGAATTGCACGGCGGTTGCCAGTTCCTGACCGTTCATCAGGAAGCAGCCGTCTCCGGCGAAGGCGACGACGGTGCGGTCGGGATGAACGCGCTTGGCGGCGACGGCGGCAGGGGTGCCGTAGCCCATCGAACCACTGGTTGGCGCGAGGCCGCTGCCAAAACCACGATAGCGATAAAAGCGGTGCAACCAGGCGGAATAATTTCCCGCCCCGTTGGTGACGATGGCGTCGGCGGGCAGATTGTCGCGAAGCCAGACCATGATCTCGGACAGATTAACATCGCCGGGCGATGCCGTCGGTTCGGTCCATGCCAGATAGTTGGTGCGCGCCTGTTGGGCGCGATCCGCCGAATCCGTACTGACGTGGCCCATCTCCGCGAGCGCTTTGGTGAACGCCCGGGGGCTTGAGTTGATGGCGAGTGTCGGCTGGTAAACCCGGCCCAGTTCCTCGGCCCCGGCGTGAACATGAATGAGCTTCTGCTTCGGAGTCGGGATATCAAACAGCGTATAGCCGCCGGTGGTCATTTCTCCAAGCCGCGGCCCCAGCGCCAGAACAACATCCGAACCCTGTACCAGTTCTCTCAATTTCGGGTTGATGCCGATGCCGACATCACCGGCGTAAAGGTCGTGGCTGTTGTCGAACAGGTGCTGAAAACGAAAGGCGCAGGCCACCGGCAACTGGTTGGCTTCGGCAAATCCTTTGAATTCGGCGCAGGCCCGTTCGTCCCAGCCGCTGCCGCCGAGGATGGCGATCGGCCGTTCGGCGGTTGCCAGCAGGTCACGGAATTTTGCCAGATCGTCCGTCCCCGGATGGGCTTCGATTTTGGCGGCGGGTGAAATTTCGGACGGTATTGCCCGTTCGCACAGCATGTCTTCCGGCAGCGCCAGGACCACGGGTCCGGGGCGACCGGACAGGGCGACGTGAAAGGCGTGACTGATGTATTCCGGGACCCGCGCCGGGTCATTGATCTCGGCCGTCCACTTGCTCATCTCGCCGAACATGCGCCGGTAATCGATTTCCTGAAAGGCTTCGCGGTCCATCATCGAGCGCGCGACCTGTCCAATGAACAAAATCATCGGTGTCGAATCCTGGTAGGCGATATGAACCCCGGCGCTGGCGTTGGTGGCCCCGGGTGCGCGGGTGACGAAGCAGATGCCGGGTCGTCCCGTCAGCTTGCCGTAGGCGTCGGCCATCATCGCCGCTCCGCCTTCCTGGCGGCAGGTGATCATGTCGATCCCGTTTGACGCATAAAGCGCGTCAAGGACAGCGAGGTAACTTTCTCCCGGCACACCGAAGGCCATATCCACATTGTTGGTCGATAGCGCATCAACAAGCAGCTCTGCGCCGGTGCGGGTATCGTTGTTATTCATTCTGGCCTCTCGGGTTGATGGTTTCGGGCAATCTATGGCTATACAAATTGCGCGGACGATACAAGGTCCGGGGTCACGCTTCTGGGGCTTTCAAAATATCGTGAGACCGTCGCGAGGGCCTTATATCGGTGCGCTGAATGGAATAAGGTGCAGTCATGAAAAATACAATCTCGTTAATGTCCGGCCTGGTAATGTCTGGCGTGCTCCTGATGGGCGTGGTCACAGGGGCAGCGGATTTGATGGCGGAGGGACGCACACTGGTTGTCGGCAAACCCGTCGTGCTGGAAGGGGACCTGCTCAGTATCGGCTCCCAGACGTTCCGGTTGTACGGCATTGACGCGCCGGAGAAAGAGCAGACCTGCAAGGGAAAAAACCGGACGTATGATTGCGGCCATATCTCCACGACCGGCCTGATGGACCTGACCGCCGGGGTCAGCAGCGTCGCCTGTGAACCGTTGGGGCCGGACCCGGAAGGCGTCATGATCGCCCGCTGTCTGGACCCCGAAGGTTTCGACCTCAGCCGCCAGATGATCTACACCGGCTGGGCGCTGGCAAGCCCCCGCTCGTCGGAAGACCTCCACCAGCTCGAAGCCAAATCCCGAGCCGCCAGACGCGGCCTGTGGAAATGGCAGGTCACGCCGCCGTGGCAGTGGCGGGTGGAGCAGTAAAATAATAGGATGCTATCTCAGGACACATGCCACGGGACCAAACCATGTGACCCAAAATTCCCCCATGTGACCCTCATCACTGCCAACGGTGATGAGTACCGCTACATTGATCCTTGATATTTACATTCTTTCCTTCACCGGGTCCCGAATTGGCGGCCCGGTTTTTTTTATCTGCAACGCACCCTTAATTCGGGTAAAATAGAAAAAATATTAATTTATAGTAGATTTTAATTGTTATAAGTTATAATAATTATAATATTCAACTAAAAAGAGCGCAAAACGCGATGTGCTGATAACCCAAGTAGGTAATGGTTGTGGCTTTTGCCGGGTGGCCAGTTAGCGCCGACACTATTCGTCCGACCAGCCATGCCGATAAATCAAGTTGGACCAGGAGCATTTAGCTATGACTGCAACGAATTACACCGTTTACAACGGAGCAACGCCACAGGTGTTTAGCCTCGACCCAACCGATACGATGGCTGATGTCCGAACAGCACTGGGGGGCTTTATGGCGTCCACAGATAATTTTCTTTATGAAAATACCGTCACGGAATTGAAAACCGTACTTACTCCTGTCTCTGCGGAAGCTGAAGCCAAGTTAAGTGGTTGCCAATTTCCGCCTGTTCCGGGGCAAGTAACTACACCAATCATTCAGATCGTCAGCACGTCTGCAACAAGTCCGTCGTTCATGGGGAATTCACCCTCGACTGGTTATGTTAACGACAACCCTCAATTTGGTATTAGATGCGTTTTAAATGATACGGATGCAGCCGCCGTCACAAACAACGCGGGCATGTTCCAACCCGTAATGCTTGAAAATGTTGTCAGCTGCAATCCGGTTAACCCGGCAAACTTTACTTATGCGATGATCTGCCAAAAAGGCGCGATTGTCGCTTTTGATATCAGTTGCTGGGGCGCGGCAGGCTACGGATATACGGTCACTTCAGCTATGTCGACATCAACGGACATTAATGCGGACGGCCTCTATATTCTTTATGATAGTGATTTTGGTTTGCAGACAAACACACAATTACGGAGATATAATACAAAGGCAGGTGATACCATTCAGATCGAAGCCAACAAGGCGCTTCACATTTCCACACAATACAACGTCGCTTATTCGACAATCACTTTTAGCGGGTGGTCAATGTCCAGCTGGACAGACATGAACGGCAATCCCCATTCCAGTAGTCTTCCTATTCCATCACTGAGTGCAGATACTGACGGTGGCTTTCAGCCGGGACCGCCTGCGGGAGGCTCAGACATCCCAGGCGGCACAACACAGCCTGCAGCACCTACGGCTGGCCCACCCTCCAACCAAGTCTTTGGCGGGTTTGAAACGGGCACTCCATTGGCCCCCGCTCCGTCGACTCGCTCTGCCGGTCTTGTCGGGTCAATTGAACTTTTCTGCCTTGTATTTGATAGCGACGCCGATGCCAAGGCGGTCATCAAAGTCCTAAATTCCGGCGCATCGGGTTTCGGTTGATTTCTCGAGCCATCAAGATTTAGGGCAATAGCGATATTTACCTACAGCCCATACCTTATCAATTAAAAGAGGAAATTTTCGTCATGAGTAATGAGCTGGTAAAAGTAGTCAACGGGGGTATCGGCGGAGTTACAAGCCTTGATCCAACGGCAATGCTTTCAACGGTGCGCGCGGATTTACAGGGGGATACCCCTCCCTTAATGCAACAAGAACAGTCCTTTATGATCAGCGGTGCGCCCCTAATGCCCGATGATGAGCCAACCATACCGCTATCGGAGGCACTAGAACCCGCAGATGGCGGTGGGACACCAATATTGACCGTCGGAGACCCGCAAGTCACCCTGCCAACCAATACGAGCTGGGTTAACCTCAGTTCGGCAGAACAACTTTCTGTTTTGAATACTGTTGCGCAAATTACAAAAGGGCTCACTATTGGAGACCCCAACGGGGGAACCCCTTCTCTTGATAATTCGCAAATGTTTAAAACAACCTTTGATTCTATGGAAGACGTTCAATCTGCCTGGATGACGTCGGAAGTTCCACGGGTTCAAACAGCAATCACAACAAACTCTTATTTCAGTGAATTTGCTGAAAGCATGGCCACAAGCAGCTCTAACAGTGCATCAGCCTCTGTCACTACGCCGTATGGCGGGGGCTCTGCATCTTTTAGTTATGCGCAGTCTCACTCCTCAAATTCGTCTAAAGTATCAACGTTCAGCGTTGGGACTTACAATGTTAACATTGCCGTTGTCGAATTGGATACTACCCAAATTCAGTTATCATCTGACTTTGTAAGCGCTTTAACAGATGCGGTAAGCACGGGCTCGAATGACGATCAGTTTGTTGCGATTATACAGGCGCTTAATAAATATGGCTGGTACCTAGCAACCAAGTTTACCGTTGGCGGTGTGCTTTACACCTCGCAATCCAGTGAAAGTTCGAGCTGGGCTGAAGCGCAGTCAACCTCGACTAGTTTTGGTGGATCTTTCCAGGCGTCATTTGACGGCATTGGCGGTGGGGCCGCCTATAATCAGGCCAACAAATCTGGTACCACCTCGTCAGGTTCAAGTGGCTCAAATTCGTTATCCTTTACCGCTATTGGTGGATCGCCAGCAGATTCGAATGATTTTGCAAAATGGTCAGCTTCAATGGTGGATTCGAAGGAGTGGAACATTTCAAATTACCTAACACTTACCCCCTCAATTTATCCCCTGTATAATATGGGATCGACCAATAAAGAAATACTTACGTACGTTAACAATATGATTGCTAAAGAGTATGCTAATTGCCCAGAGCTTGGGACCCTCCAGCCGATGATTGACTGCGGCCAGTACGCGTTGTCTGTTAAAGAAATGCTGCCAGGGTTTGGCTAAGATGCGACTGGAATTTAAGGCTGACCATAAGCGCGTTACCAGACCGTAAAATTATCTCCCCAATGTGACGATAATCACTGCCAGGGACTACAGGGATCGCTACATTCATCCTTGATATTCACAAACTCTCCTTCACCGGGTCCCAGATTGGCGACCCGGTTTTTTTGTCAGCAGTGTTGTGACCATTGGCGCAATTGTCGGCGTAAATGTCCCGTGCTACGCTATCGCTATTGTATACAATCCAACCGAGCGGGAATTTCGCCATGTCTGACTACCAGGGACCACTGTCTCATTTCACCGTTCTCGACCTGACCCGTGTGCGTTCCGGGCCGACGGCGGTGCGCCAGTTGGCCGACTGGGGCGCCAACGTCATCAAGATCGAGGCACCGGAAGCGATTGATCCGTCAAAAGGTATGGGCGGGGCGCGCTCAGGGCCGGATTTTCAGAATATCCATCGCAACAAGCGCGGTATGACACTCAATCTGAAGGACCCGGACGGCGTCGCCGTGTTCAAGCGCATGGTAGAAAAGGCCGATGTGGTTGTCGAAAATTTTCGCCCAGATGTGAAAGACCGTCTCGGCATTGATTACGAATCCCTGAAAGAGGTAAATCCGAAAATCATCCTGGCCAGCATTTCGGGGTTTGGGCAAGACGGCCCCTACGCGCGCCGACCCGGCTTTGACCAGATTGCCCAGGGCATGGGCGGGGTGATGTCGATTACCGGGCTGCCAGGGCAGGGACCGGTCAGAGCCGGAATTCCCGTCGCCGACCTGACGGCGGGCATGTATTGCGCCATGGGTATTTTCGTCGCCCTGCTGGAGCGTGAGAAATCGGGCGAAGGGCAGTGGGTGCAGACATCGCTGTTGCAGGCGCAGATCGCCATGCTGGATTTCCAGGCGGCGCGCTGGTTGATCAAGGGCGAAGTGGCGCCACAGGCGGGCAACAACCACCCGACCAGCATCCCCACCGGCGTTTTTAAAACCAGTGACGGTTACATCAATATCGCCGCCACCGGTGACGCCATCTGGGTCCGGCTGTGTGACGCCCTGGACGCGCCCCAAATGAAAGCCAACCCGGATTTCGCCAGCGGTGAATTACGGTCTGAAAATCGCGATGCGGTCAATGCCGCGATTGAGGATATCACCTTGACAAAAACGTCCGCCGAGTGGATCGATCTGCTGGCCGGGATCGGCGTGCCGTGCGGACCGATCTATTCCATTGATGAGGTGTTTGCCGACCCGCAGGTCAGACAACTGGGCATGGAGCATCCCGTCGAACATGCCCAATACGGTCCGATGAATCTGGTGGGGCAGGCGGTTAACCTGAGCCGGTATCAGCCGCGTACCGGAATGGCGACGCCCGAACGCGGCGAACATACGGACAGCGTGCTGGAAGAATTCGGCTTTTCACCGTCCGAGATTGAAGCGCTGAAAGGTCGGAACGTTCTTTGAGGATTAGCGGGCCTGTATGCTCAGTGGGTTGCACCAGATTTCGCCGCGCCTGGCGCGGACTGCGACGCAGAGCTTTTGCGCCTGTTCGCGTGATTTGAACGGCCCTGCGTGCAGGTCGTAGACGACGCCCAGTTCGCCGCCCTGATCATTCAGTTGCAACATGGGTTCCAGATCCTTGAATTCTTCCGGGAAATCGGTTTTCAAACGCGCCCATTCCGCTAGACCTTCTTCACGTGTCTTGAAGGCGATCAGGCGTAGACGGAACGTTCGCTCTTTGCGGTCGGCCTCAAGGATGAAATCAAGACCGTTAAGAACCGTTCCGTCGCCTTCGATCGACACTGTCTGTTCTGCTGTCTTTGCCAGATTCAGGCGCTGCATCTGTTCGGGGTCGATGCGCAGGGTGTATTCGCCGGGGACAATGAAGTCGATCAGGTAGAAGCCGTCATACGAAGAATTAACCTGTTTGACGACCTCGCCGTCCTTGTTGACCAGTTGCACGCCAACGTCGCGGACTTCACGCGCCCATTCGCCGGAACGGCGATAGACGGTGCCGTCAATTTCGCCCGTGGTAATGACCGGAAAATCGACACGCCCGGGGACCCCCGGTCGCAGGGAAACGGCAACGCCTTGCGGTGTCGGGACCCAGAACGGATCATCGAGACTGCCCTGGTCGATGGCGAAGTTAATCGTTGAATAGGTGTCGAGACCGCCGACATAGGCCAGCCCGTTTTTATCGGTTTTGGGTTTGAGCTCCGTGCGCCCGGCGATAAACCTGACGCCTTCCAGCGGCGTGTCGCCGTCGTCAAAGACGCCATTGGTGTTCTCGTCAAGGAATACGCGAACCGACAGCGCGCCGCTTTCCGCCAGATTTTTTGAACTGATGATGAGCGAATCGTCACGCGGGTCCCGGGTCGATGAGAACGACAGCGTGAGTTTGGCGTTGAAACTGTTGGTCGTATCATAGTCGGCGCTGACCCCGACGGCGGCCAGATCGAAGGTCGAACTTAGCCCCGTAGAAAACGTTGTCGCCCCGTTTTCAGAGAGATCAACGTTGATGCCCGCCGATGCGTTGATATCCCGTGAAACGGTCCAGTCGGCCGACAGGGAACTGTTGGAGACATCTGCAAGGGGCTCGATGGAATAACTGAGCTGCCCGCGCAGGCGGACCTTGCTCAACTGTCCGCCGACGAGAAAAGTACCGTCCGTGGAGGTCGAGCGGGCGGCGTCTTCGGGTTTGTTCAGGGACCATTTCAGGGTGTTGGAAACGGTTGCGCCGCCAATCGCAGTTGACAGCCGATTGCCGATACTGGTCGTCGTGCCGCCCGATCTTATCTGTTCGTGTTCGCCCGTAAGATTGAAGGGGACGCGGGCAACGTCGGCGAGGTTCAGGGTCCCTTCCAGACGGAGATTGGTGTTGTGTTCGATCGGGTCTTCCGTGGCGGCGAACTGCTCGCTGACAAAATCGTACAGACGGTCGTGTTCGGAAATTATCGTTATGCCGCCAATCGCCGTTTGGGCGGCGATTTTTGCGGCCCAGCCCTTGCTCAGGTTTCGGGTCAGATCAAGGCGGCCGAAGACATTGCCGATGGCCGCCCGCCCGCTAAGTGAGGCGTAATAATTATGCCCACCAGCCATCGGGATCGAGACAAATTTCGCGCCCATGGACAGGTTGCGGGTGATGCCCGTTTCATATTCACTGAAAAACCTCAGCTTGCCCTGCAGATCCTTATCGGTCGGGGTGTCGATATTACCGATTATCGTCTGTTTTTCCTGCTGGTTGGCGGCGAAGCGATATCTGTATTTGCCGGGCTTGATCTGGTCCGGGCCGACTCTGATCTGGCGGATTTCCTCGCGTGATTGTCCCTGCGGGCCAAAAAACGAGAGGCGTAGCACGTTGACGCCGAACAACAGCGGGACGTTTTCGAATATGTAGCGGCCGTCGGCCCTGGAAGTGCGGAAATCCAGAAGGACTTCATTTCTGTAAAGTTCAACTTCCCAGCCGGTCGGCAGGTCTCCATCCAGTGTTATGCGATCAAACTCCGTCGGGTCATCCAGCGGAAAATTAGACAGCACGACGCCGCGGCCCAGGGAAGAATTCGAGATCATGGAAAATTGGGGCGTCGAAATGTCACCGAATGCAAACTCGGTCGCCCTCGCCGCCCCCAGCAATTCGCCTTTCGGGTCCTTGCGGCCCATCTTCAGTCGGGCCTGAGGGATGATCGACTGATCGTCGGCGTTCAGAAACAGTTCCGCCGACAGCTTGCCGACATCAGCCGTCCAGAATGTCGTCTGCCGGAGCCCTCTGATATTGCCGCTGTCGCTGCCGTGCAGGGAAAATTCCATGCTGGAATTGGAGGTCGGCCAGCTGATGACCTGGTAGGGTTGGGGCAGTTCGGGAAAATTTGGGTTGTCGGCTTTTTTCTGGGCAAGAAGCCGGGACCGCTGTTCATCCCGCGCCAGCCTTTGTTCAATCGGCAACGGTTCGCGGGATTCTATCTTGATCAGCAGGTTGGGCAGGTCAAATTTGATATCGACGGGAAACCACTTGGCGAGAAGCCGCACATCAATATAGATATCGTCCTCGAATATGCCGATGAATTGTGGGTTGAAGCGTTCCTTTTTGCCCGAGATCACCACTTCGCCCCGGTTGATATCAAGGGAGAAAAGCTGGTTCTCTCTTAAAAACCAGCCGCTTGCCGTTCCTTCGCCGGGACTGACGCCGATCGCAAAATCAAGGCTTTCAACAAACTCGCTCAAGGGCAGCAGCAGGCTGCCGCCGTTCAGGTATCCCGACATGGCATCGGTCAGGATGTATTGCCCGAGATCCATCTGAAGGATCAGCAGGTTATCAAGATTTGGACTGCTGGCGTCGGCCAGCTGTTCCTGTTTCGGAGCGGCCTGCGCCGACTCCTTTGCTCCATAGGCGGGGGGGGGATTGGCACACACCAGCAGGCCCGCGGTGATCAGGACGGCAGAGCTGAGCCCGTTACGCAGCCGAACAGGCCACGCCGTCGGTTTCGGGGCTCCCGAAACCGGCATGCGTGGTCTGGCGTCGACAGAAGGTGGAACCCTCCTGTTGGGCAGTCTTGATCGCAACACGCAGACTCCCAGTCGTCTACACCTACCATTAGTGCAATCCCACTATTCGTTCACATGTCTTAATAATCTGTTAAAATTCAATCATTTCAGTATATTAGCGAGAATTTTAATTTGTGAAATAGATGATTTTCGTCAGGAACCTGTCAGGTTCAATCTCTAGAGTCCGCATCATGAATTGTAGTTTTCGGTGTCTCAAATGAGATGGCGGATAGGATCTCGGGAAGTTTGAGCCAGGGATTTTGATGACTCTGAAATCAGGAAAGGTCTGAAAAGATGAAAACAGTAATTTCTCATAAATTTTTAGCCGCAACATTTGGTGTTGTCGCGGCGACTCTTGTTTCCGCTAGCGCCTATGCCGCTAGCGTAACCGGCAACGCCAGCGCCGTTGTTGCGACACCGATCGCAATTTCGGAAGTCACGGCGATGTCGTACGGTAATATTGCAGGAAGCGGGGCCGTCGGAACTGCCGTTCTGGATACGGCTGACGGCCTGACCGTTACGGGTGGCGTTACCGCGCTTAGCGGTTCGACCCCGGCTTCGGGTGCGTTCAGTGTGACCGGTCAGGGCACGTCAACCTACTCCATCACGCTGCCGACATCGGTTACGCTGACAGGACCGGGAGCGGCGACGATGACCATTACGGGTCTTGGGCACAGTGCCGGGGCAACGCCTGCTCTTGCCGCGGGTGCGGCGAGCTTTAAAATCGGCGGTTCCCTCGCCGTCGGCATTAATCAGGCCGCCGGTACATACGCCAGCGGTGCTTTTCCGGTTACGGTTAATTATCAGTAACATGGCGGAAGGCCGCAGGTTGTTCTTGTACGGTATTCGCACCGGAACAACCGGCCCATCCGAGAGTTAATGTGAATCCGGTAAAAGCCCGCGACCGCGCAGGCTTTTCGCCGGATTTTCATTTCTGAGGAAAAGTTTATACTGATCGTCCGGTTTCACGCATGGCAGAGGTGTCGATCCCCATGCATAAACGCAGTTGTCTGCTTCTGGGCTTCGTACTGGCGGGGACCTGTCCGTCTGCGAATGCGGCTGAAACGAGCGGATACGCGACGGTGACACTTTATCAGAGTGTTGGGGGGGTCGGCGGAGTTTCCCACGACGCCTTTACCGCTGACGTGGCGTCCGTAGATTTTTTCTATGTACCGGCAAATTCAGCATTTTCGGAGTTGTCCTACCAGATCGTGACGCAGCCCGCGAAAGGCCGTGCCGTCGATAACGGTAATGGGACGTTTACATTTTTCCTGGATACGGATTTCGATAGCTTGGCGGCGGGAGTCTCGGAAGTTGTCAGTCTCCAGTTCAGGGAAACGCATTCAAATTCGCAAAATGACATCTTTATAACCGTGACCGGCGTCGCCAAGGCCGTTACCGCGCCCGTCGTTGCCGCCGTTGTTGAAACCAGGGGTGACCTCAATGGCGATGGCGCTATCACGACCGCTACGGGGGATGCCTTGGCGACGCCGATTACATCGACGTTCCGGCCACTGGCGCCGGTAAGCGCCCCGCCGGCTAACGTGATCGTAGCGGCGGCTACGGATGCGCAGACGACGGCCCAGACAGCTGATCAGACGACGGGCCAGAGCGCCCCGCAAAGCGCGTCTTCACGATTTGGAGGACGAGGACAGTCTGCCCGCGCAGTATTGGGCTCGGCTTCAGCCGTGGCGGTCAGTGGTGTGCCAAATCAGACATTTGCAATCACCCTGCCGGGGAAAACCAGTTTCACAACCGGTCAGTCCAGCGTCAACATCGCTGGTTTCGTGCACGACGCCGGGGCGACGCCCGCCGTCAGCAGTGACGGGTTAGGGGTGTTTAATGTCGGTGCCCAATTCACACCTGCATCAGGCGGGCAGACGGGCGCGGCAGAGAATTCAGCTGCGGGAAGTAATGGCGTGGGAAGTAATGGCCCGGGAAGTAATGGCGCGACCCCCGGAGCTGGGGCGGCTCCACAGACGAGTGGAACTTCGGCGGGTAGTGGCGCCAGTCCCGCTCCTGCCGGTCCGTTGGTGACAAGCAGCCCGTTTGTGAACATTACAATTTCCTATAACTGAACCGGTTGCCAGTTTGGCAACATACAAAAGAATATTGCTGAATTTATGAAGAATCTTTAGGTTGGAACGTTGAAATCAAAACAAAATAGGGCAGGGATCATGGACAGGTTAAGTAAAGTTCCCGGGAAAATCGGGAATTCCGCAAGGAAATTTTTTTGGATCGGGGTCGCCACTCTTCTGGGAACGGTGGCGATGGGATCAACTTCATCATTCGCACAGGGCGCTGGTGACCTTGTCGTGGCGCCTACGCGGGTGGTCTTTGACGGGCGGACTCGGACTGCGCAACTGACGCTCCTCAATAAAGGGTCAGCGACGGCAACCTATCGAATTGCCGCAGTCAACATGCGGATGGAAGAAGATGGTACCGTCCGCGAAATCGACAAACCAGACCCGGGACAGAATTTCGCGACTGGGCTGTTTCGATATTCGCCAAGGCAGGTGACCTTGAAGCCGGGTGCGGCGCAGGCCATCCGGATATTGCTCCGCAAGCCGAAAAACCTGACCGATGGCGAGTACCGGTCGCATATGCTGTTCAGAGGTGTCCCGGATAAAGCGGGTGAAAGTATTGAACAAACGGGGGCGGGCGATGGAATTTCCGTCAAGCTGATTCCCATATACGGCATCAGTATTCCCATAATTATCCGTCATGGTAAGACGGCGGCGGATATCTCGCTGTCGGACTTGAAGCTGTCGGCGAAGGATGAAGCGAACCCGCTGCCCAGACTGAATTTCAAGATTAATCGTCAGGGCAACAAGTCGGCATTTGGAGACCTGGTTGCAACCTATAAATCTGGAGGCAATGATGTGGTCATCGGTCAGATCATGCGTCTCGCGATTTACACCCCCAATACGGATCGTAACGTCGAAATGCGCTTGCGCGTCCCCGACGGTGTGACGCTAAACGGCGGTAAAATTCATCTGACCTACAGTGAAATACCTGATGACGGCGGGAAATTGATGGCACAGACCGACTACGCCATCCCCTGATGGATCATCAATCAATAATTAAAACGTCCGGGAAATTTGCCGGGCGTTTTTTTTGTTCAGTTATATTCGACGTTTACGACCAGGGTGCCGATATCGCGGTACTCGTCGGCCTTATGATTGGGCGTGATTTGCAGGGTTCCGCCAATGTAGATCGTCTTGCGGCCGCTTTTTGAGAGCTTGACCGGATTTGTCAGGTTCATATGAAGATTGTTGACGGTGATCGTGTAGCCGCCGTGATCGCTTTCCAGAACGATGGAGGGCGGCAAAGAGACAATCACGTAGGCATTTTTCTCTGCCTCGATCTTGAATTTCCCCCGCGACCAGTGGCCGCCAAAGTTAAAGGCTGCGCCGGTAACCGTTCGGGAGTTGGACACTGCGTCGATAATAACGTTTCCCGGCGCATTGATGTCACTGGCGGCCTTTCCAAATCTCAGTTTGGATTCCCACGACAGTTCGATCTTCTTTATCTCATCGTCATTGTCATTTCCGGCGAAGCCGTCGAATGACGGGAAAAGAAGCGTCGCGGCAATGATGGAAAACAGGGCCCGCCTGAACAGGGGCCGCCGCAATGTTTCAGGGCTCAATAAAGATTCGTGGAAACAATTGAATCGCATCGTGGCGGATAAATTCCCTGGCAGAATGAGAATCGGGCAGACAAAACCTCATCTGTCCGTAGCTTCGCCGATTTCCCTGATAACAACCTGAAGGGATGGTTATTTTCGCTGCCAGTTTCCTGCTTGGGTCAATATCCACGTGCCTTTGGGAGATTTGGCGATGATTTGGCTGGCGTAGACCCGGCCCACCTGTGCCGGTGAAATTCCCTGCTCGCCGGCGCGTTTGCTGTAGATTGCGCGGCGTTTGGCATTGACGGCGCTAACCGTTCCCTGCACGGAACCGTCACGGGCACGGGCATACCCGTCATAACCTTCCCCTACCTTTCCGGAGGCACGCAATTCATTAAGCGATTGAGCTTTGGCGGGTGCGGTTAGGCCAAATACGCCACATAGCGCCAAGGCCGCAATCGTGCGCCCGATAAACCTGCGGCGTGACGGGGAGTGAAGGCGATCATGTGTCATCGTCAGAAGACCTCCGGGTTTTTCTTGATATCGCGGTCAGCCGATTTTTCCAGCTTGAGGCGCACATCGGCGTCCAGTTTGATATTCAGGTTAATGGTAATGGGTTTTGACGGGGCTTCGACCTTGACGGTTGGCGAGCATCCGCCGATACCGGCTGCCGTTACCAGCACTATTCCCAGCACCAGGGAGCGATACGGTTTCATGCGATCTCCCGATCATTGTCATTGTCCAGCGCCGACGGTAGCGCGTAACGCGCGGTCGGACAAGCGATAGCCTTCCATCAGGGTTTCAAGCAGGCGATCAACGTTTCCTTCCACATTAATATTCAGGTTAAAAGCATGCCCCTTCATTACGGCAGGATTATGGCCGCCGAGATGAAGCCCCAGGTGGGTGCTGCCGGAACTTTCGCGCCCGAGTGTCAGGGCCAGTTTTTCATAACGGAAATCATTGAGCACCCGGAGCAGCAGTTCCACCTGTTCACCGCCTCCCGCCAGCGCCTGTTTGGCCTGATCCGAACGAAACCGGAGGACGCCGGGAGCATCACTGCTTAGCAGGCCGTCCGTAACCACGATGTCGTCGTTGGTAATTGATAATGGTATTTTCCCACTCAGTTGCCCGGTCCCCGAAATGCCTTCCAGTTCGATCAGGGCAAAGACCTGGGCGAGATCCAGATGACTGAGGTCGAGGGTAAAGTGATGGGTGTCCGCGCCGGGGTCGGCGCGCATGTTGCTGATGGAGAGGTTGCCGCCGATGAAACCAGCCTCCAGTTTATGGATCAGCAAAATCGGCGACTTGCTGTCTGCCGTTTCCGGGATTGAAAATCGAATGTTGGGGGTTTCAAAGGTTATGGCGGAAGAGATGCGTTCGGCGTGAATGGTTTGGGGGGACGCTGTGCGCGGTGGCCACAGGCTGCTCAGGCGAAGGTCGGCGTTGATTTTGTCAACAGACAGAGTATCCGTGGCGATCGTCAGATCGGATATTTTTACACCCCCCGAAGTCGTGATCTTCGATCCAATCCACGAAACAGCGGAGTGTCCCGATATCCGTCCCGTCACTTTCTGAGACAGGTCCAGCGATGCGGCAATGTCCGCGGGTTCCAGCGACCCCGGCGCGAATGCGAGGTCGGGTATGATAAGGGTCGCCTGACCGCGCGCATCGGCCAGATCATGATGTCCCGTGACGGTCAGGAGTTTGTGCGCCAGTTCTGGTTTGTCGAGGAATGCGGACAGTTCGAACCCGAGGTGCCCGTTTGTGAAATCGCCACGGCCCCGCAAGCGAAGGGGACTGAATAGCGGTTTGGCGGCCATGTGACGCAGGCGCAGTAACGGCAGGGCCCAGGTCAGCCTGCCTGTCGCCGGGTCAAGGCGGACGGTTGCCGCGACCGATTTCAGGCGAAACGGTCTACCCCCATGCCGGACCACCGCATGAGGAATGTGAACGGATATTTTTGCCCGCTGGTCAACCGTCGGCCAGTTGGCCGTGATGCGGGCCTGCAGGCCCTTGACGGATGTTTCCTCGAACGCCAATCCCCCCCCGCTTATCCGGATGTCGGTTTTAACTTCGGGCTCGCCCTGACGCCACGTAACCTCCGCCGTGCCGCCGACGCTGGCGTTTACCGGCACCGGCAGTCGGGCCAGCGCCGTCAGGTCGTCGGGTTGCAGGCCACCTTCCGAAAACGTGATTACCGGCAGGGTGATTGATGCCGTGGCCGATCGTGCGGCAATATTCGCGTGTCCCGTAAGTGAAGCTGAAAAGCGCTTTTTATGATCATTGAGCACAAGTGAAAAATCGGTTTTTGTGTCGGAATAGGTGCCTTTTCCTGAAACGCCTAGTGGTGGAAACCAGTTGGCGGGGGCGTCATCGGTGATGTCGCCGGATTCCAACGCCAGTCGAACCGCCGAACCGCCGCTGTCCAGTTGCCCGCTCACCGACAGGTTTCCCACCCTCAGCCGCCGCCCGGGTAGCTGATAGGATGTCGTACCCACGGCTGAAAAATTACCGGAGAGATCGGGGTTCAGATCGGCATTGATCGTCAACTCAAGCACGGCATTTTCAATGCCGCCGTGAATTCTCATGTCCTTAAGAGATATCGTGGGTAGATGTTGTGGTGGACCCGTCGGTGTCTTGCTGGTTCCCGCAGTGGTAAATTTACGGATTTTCCCCAGAAACCCCTGATCAGGCTGGCTGATATCCAAGTCCAGATCAGATGCTGTGACCCTCCCGATCCGGCCGCGGATCAGGTTTTTCAGGGTATAGGAAATTTCAGTTCTGCCGATACGGACATCCGGCCCCAAGCGGATATCATCAAGTGTGGCGCCGTCCGTTTCAAGGCGGGACAGGGTGAAGCGGGTTTCCGCGAACCCAAAATAGCGAACCGCTTCGCCCAGCGCCCATTGACCAGCAGTGAGGCGATTTTGGTAAGCCACCGTGCCCGCTCCGACGGCCCCCACCAGCAGAACAACGGAGCTGACTAGAAACCAGGGCGTGCCCTTGGCTAGAGTTTTTTCGTTTTCGCCCTGAACCATTCACACAGGGTAGCGCGGATTAGAAAGAACGAAAGGATTTTTGTACTTGACGCTTGGGCGGGAAATCAGGAACGTGAGGACGCGTCGGCATGGGTCGTTCACTAGGCCTCCAAATATCCTCTTGAAATTTTAGGGAGATTGAAATGCAGTTGCGTAAAGAATGTTTTGTGGCGGTGGTCATCGCCGCTACGGTCGGCTTTTCCAACATGGCGTCAGCCGCTGAGTTCTCGTTCTCATTTGAATGGGGGAACATTCCTGGGTGTAATTCCGGTTATCCAAATGTTGTCTCGAATCCGATTTTCACGTTTGCCAATGTGCCGAATGGAACCAAAAAGCTGAATATGCATATGCAAGACCTGAACGTTTCCTACGATCACGGCGGTGGCGTTATCACCTATACGGGCGAGAATGTCATCCAGCCCGGCGCATTTGAATATTCCAGCCCCTGCCCACCAGACGGGGTCCATACCTATGAGTGGCAAGCCAAGGCTCTTGATGCTGGCGGCGGCGTGATCGGAACCGCGAAAGCGACAAAGGATTACGACGGCTGGTGACCCCGTAAGCATTCGATAGGTGGCGGAAGTTCAGGGTCATACGTAACGTCACGCCGGAACCTCCGCCGGGTCTTTCACATGTAAATGATAGTCGGGTTTTACGTTCTCATACGCGCACTCTGCGGGTCCCAGACGGGTTCAGCGAGGACCGTGGCTTTGCGCAGGTCTCCCAGAACCTCGATATCAAACGCCGTGCCCGGATTGGCGAAGTCCGGCTCGACATAGGCGAAGGCCAGGCTTTTCTGAGTGGTGTGGCCAAAGCCGCCAGATGTCGAAATGCCAATGGCCCGACCGTTGCCATAAACGCATTCGCCACCGCGGACATCAGTGTCGTCGGCGTCGACTTCGCAGTAGACCAGTTTCATTTCAAGCGCTTCGGACTGGCGGGCTTGCAATGCGGCCTTGCCGGTGAAGTCGTCTTTATCAAAATTAACAAACCGTTCCATGTCGGCTTCGATCATGGTGATTTCGTTGGTCAGTTCGACGGCAAACCCCTTATAGGCTTTTTCCATGCGCAGGCTGTTGACGGCATAGACGCCGAAGTCGGCGATGCCATGGCTTTGACCCGCCGTCCAGACGGCGTCGTAGACCTGTTCGAGCTTGTCCATTTCCACATGCAGTTCCCATCCCAGCTCACCGACATAGTTGATCCGCAGGGCGCGAAGCGAGATTCCGTCAACGTTGATGGTTTGCGCGCTCAGCCATTTGAAGTGGCTGGTGGAGAGGTCGGTTTCGGTCAGGTCTGAGAGGATATCGCGGGACTTCGGCCCGGCCAGAACCAGAACGCCGTAAGTGTCAGTGACGTTTCGGACCGTTACCGCCTCGTCCGTCAATTGGCGCTGGTTAAGGAAGTCCAGATCGCGGAGTTCACAGGCGGCTCCGGACAACAGGTAAAAATGATTTTCCGCCAGCCGGGTGATGGTGAACTCGTTTTCGATGCGGCCCTGATCGTTGAGGATGTGCGACAGCACGATACCGCCGTCTCGCTTTGGCATACGGTTGGCGGTTATGCGATTGAGAAAGCTTTCCGCGTCATTGCCGCTGACCTCGAACTTGGCGAAACTGGACAGATCGAGAATTCCGGCGCGTTCGCGCACCGCGCGGCATTCTTCGGCGACGACGTCGAAGACATTGTTGCGGCGATAGGCGTAGTGTTCTTCGCGGCCATCAAGGGAAAACCATTTAGGGCGTTCCCAGCCGAAGGCCGCCGTGTAGACACATCCTTTGTCCTGGAGTTTCTGGTAAAGAGGCGTCGTCCGTTTGGGACGGCCCGTGTCCATTTCCTCACCCGGCAGCGGGCAGGCGTACATGCGGTTATAATCTTCGAACGATTTTTCCCGGACGTAATCTTCGTCCGTCCAGCCACCGAAGCGACGCGGATCAAATTCCGCCATGTTGATATCGGCGGCGCCATGAACCATCCACTGGGCGAGGTATTTCCCGGCCCCGGCCCCCTGGGCAATGCCGATGGACGCGCCGTTGCACATCCAGAAATTTTTCAAACCAGCCGTCGGGCCGAGCAGGGGGTTGGCGTCGGGCGTGTGCGGAATGGCGCCGTGGACGATGCGTTTAATGCCGGAGTCCGCCCAGATTGGCATGCGCGCCAAGACCTTTTCGAGATGGACCATGGACTTATCGACGTTGCCGTCGAACAGTTCGTTTTCGGATTCCCATTTGGGCGCGCCGCCTTCCGAACCCCAGGCTTCTTCCGCCCATTCCGGCGCGGTTTCATAGATGCCGATCAGACCGGATTTCTGTTCCTGACGATAATAGGCGGAGGCCTGCGGATCGCGGATCACCGGCATCTCAACATCGGACTCTATAAATTCCCTGATCGGCTCGGTAACAAAATACTGGTGCAGCATATTGGTGATGGGAACATCCGCACCCACCCATTGCGCCACCTTGCGGGCGTAACACCCGGCGGCGTTAACCACGTGTTCGCAGGTGACGTTGCCGTTTTCGGTGATGACTTCCCATTCACCGGTGGGCAATTGTTTGACGCCAGTGACGCGAGTATGGCGGACGATCTCGGCCCCCATCTGTTTGGCCCCGGCGGCCAACGCATTGCAGCCGCCCGCAGGGTCGATGTGTCCATCGTTCTTGGTGTAGGCCCCGGCCTTGACCCCGGTGACGTCGAGGTGTGGCAGGAGCTTCCTGATTTCATTGGGGCCGATGACCTCCACGTCGAATCCGATCAGGTCGCGGGTGCCATTGACGTGGCGAAACCAGTCAACCTCTTCATCGGTGTAGGCGAGGCGGATGCCGCCGCAGTCGTGCCAGCTGACGTATTGTCCGGTGAGGCTTTCGAGTTTGGGGTAGAGATCGACGCCGTAGTTGTGAATTTTAGCCAAGTTGTAGCTGCCCGCGACGCTGGGGCACTGACCGGCGGCGTGCCAGGTCGAGCCCGATGTCAGTTCGCCTTTTTCGATGAGCATGCTGTCCGTCCAGCCTTCTTCCGCCAGATGGTAAAGCAATCCGGCCCCCATCATGCCGCCGCCAATGATAACAACGCGTGCGTTCGATTTCATGCCCGTGCTCCTTCGCCTAATCGGTTGCCGACATAAGTTTGCGGTCCAGTTTAATATCGAACTCCTCACGGATTGCGCCGTCAAGGTCCGGGTTGATATGAGTTGGATAATGAGTGTTCAAAATCCGTTCAGTTTTCTGCCGCGCTCGTTCATTATAGACGGGGGAGCCAAGCTCCACCCATTCCTTGGGGCTTGAACGGTCACCGACCAGGGGATAGACGTATTCCGTCTCCATCAGTTCCAAGGTCTGGTGGTGGCCCAGGAAATGACCAGGCCCTTGTTCACAGACCTGACGGATGGCGTCGACGGACAGTGTTTCATCGGTGACTTCAATGCCGCGCACGGACCGGAGGACGGCGCCGATGGTATCGTTATCGATGACAAAACTTTCCTTGCAGCAGCCAAGCAGACTGGCGTGCATCCCCGCCGATTCGTAAACCATGTTGGCCCCTGAATTGCCGACAAGGGCTTCCGTATATCCCTTTTCCGCCCCCGATTGGGCGTCAACCACCTTGGAATCCGACATGCCCGCGCAAATCCCGCCGGGCAGGTCATAGAAGCGGCACATCTGTGCGCAGGCGGCGCTGAGCAGAGCCTGCTCGCCGCTGCCGCCGCTCATTGCCCCCGTTCGAAGATCAGATACAAATGGCCACGGTCCGACCATTGCCGGATGACCGGGGCTGATCAGGTTGACATAAACGATCCCGGCCAGAACTTCGGCCATTTCCTGAACCACGGCCCCGGCAAGTGCGGCCGGGCTGGTGGCGCCAGCCTGTCCGGCGGCCAGTAGCAACACCGGCATGCCACCGCGGATGGCGACTTCCATGGTTCGACACGCGTCTTCAGCAAATTTGAGTGGCGGCACAACAAAACAGCTCGACATGCTGACAAACGGGCGTCTGCGCCAGGCCTCTTCGCCGCCCGCGACCATGTGCAACAGCCGCAGGGATTCTTCCATGTTTTCAGGATTTACCCAACTGGATCCCACATGTTTGGTGGTGCCGGAAATGCAGGCGAAAAGGGTGTTGAGGTCGAGATCACGTGACGTTTCCATGTCACGCGCGACGACGGAACGCTGGAAGAAGTGTATGTTGTCCAGATGATCAACCAGACGGGCGATGTCATAAAGATCGCGAATCGACGGGTCGGAATATTCCCCGGTTTCAATATCAACCATGTGAACGGCGGCGCCGGCGGTGCCGAAATAAACCTTGTCACCCCACGGTTCAATGTCGTGTCTGGGGTCCTGGGCAAACAGGGTAAGCTGTCGTCCGGCGATTGCCAGCATATCTTCCACCAGACTTCTCGGGAACAGCAGTCGGCCCTGATCCGTCAGTGTGCCGCCGGAATTTGTAACCAGATCGACGCACGACGGAATCGCATCGGCGAAGCCAATGGTTTCCATGATTTCCAGTATCGCCAGATGAATCTTGTTCATGTCTGTGTCCGTTAAGGGCGCATAACGACCGCCGGCCATTCCCGCCCGGACGGGCCGTTTATCATCTGCCAAAGGGGCGGCGCGCAGCTCGTGTCTAGCATTGCGCCCCCCCCGGCGAAGCTTGCGTACAGCCGTCATTGCGATTCCTCCAGTTCGATTGTAATGGCCGCAGTAATGCGACGAAAAACAACCTGTGACAAACGAATGTTATTCACGCATAGTTGAGTATAACTAACCGGATGTGAGGCAAGCTTGAACATCAGACTCCCACCGCTGAAGGCCCTCCGCGCGTTTGAGGCTGCCGCCCGGCACATGAGCTTCCGGCGCGCGGCCGAAGAACTGAACGTGACGCATTCTGCTGTCAGTCATCAGATCAAAGCGCTGGAAGAGGCGCTTGAAGTGCGTCTGTTCGAGCGCCGGACACGGAATGTCACTCTGACCGATGCGGGTGAGGTGTTCTCACCAATTATCAATGATGTGTTCGAACGTATCCGGCGCGGCGTGCAACTGGTCAGGAGTATTGATGAACCCAACGTTCTGACCGTGCAGGTCTATGTGACCATGGCGCTCAGGTGGCTGATTCCCCGGTTTCCGCAGTTTCGCCGCGAAAACCCGGATATTCCTGTGCGTCTGAACACTTCCTATCTGGACTGGACTTTTGACCGGGAAAACGTGGATGTGGGGATTGTTATAGCCGATCATCTGGACCCCGGCATTCATTATCACCGCCTGTTCGATTCGCAGATATTTCCGGTGTGCAGCGCATCGCTGCTTGATGAAGGAGAAATCCGTAACCCCGAAGATTTACTGCGCTATCCGTTGTTGCACATTCATCCCGCCCCGAATGACTGGAGCCGGTGGTTCGAGAGGGCCGGGGTGCGGGCTCGGGTGCCGCCGCCGGGGGCGACATATGACAGCTATATTCTGGCGCTGGAGGCGGCCATGGGCGGGCAAGGGGTCGCACTGGGAAATGTCATGTTTGCGCGTGAAGATATGAAAGCCGGACGATTGGTCAAACCGTTCGATATTGCCGTTCCGCAGCATGGCGCGTGGTGTCTGGCCTGTGTTGACGGCATGGAAACCGACCCCCGGGTGGTCAGGTTCCGGCAATGGCTGCTTGAGGAACTGGCGGATGATCCGGAGGCGGCATCCTGACGGATGTTTTTGTCTGTGCCTTTTCCAGCGCGATAGAGAATCACCGGACGCGCGTCAGGGGCGCGAGGTTATTGACAAAGTCCCTTCAAGGCCGACGGGTCGGAAATCTGGATATAACGCCCTTTGCTGACGACACCAAGAGAACGGAGTTTTTTCAGGGCCCGGGAAAAGCTTTCTCGCTCCATCCCAAGATAGGCCGCGATCACGCCCTTGTCGCAGGGCAGGGTGAGTTCTGTTGAATTATTGTTCTTGGTTGCGATACTCAGCAGGTAGGAGGCGAGGCGTTCCGTCGTCTGCATCAATTGCAGCCGCTCGACATGTTCAGACACGAGTTTCAGATTGTCAGCGAGCCTTGAAGTGAGTTTGCGGGCCAAACCCGGATCGTGTTCAAGAAGTTCCCTGAACACATCAATCGGAACCTCCAGAAGTCGGCAATTTCCGACCGGTTGCGCCGTCGTGTAATGGTTGATGCCGACAAGAGCCGCGCTTGCTCCGGCAATTTCGCCGACTTCCCGCAGTCCTAGAATAGCATGCTTTCCTTTCTCTGAGCCGCGATACAACTCCACCACACCACCCAGAACCAGATACACACGAGTCACCGTCTGACCGGCGCGGAACAGGGGCTTGTCCGGAGCCGTCTGGTGAATTTGGCAGCGCGCCATCACCCGTTCTCTCTCAATCGGAGCCGTTCCGCGAAACAAGACTGATCGTTTAATAAATTCGGTATCACTGCTGCTTAACACGGATTTCAAATCACTTTTGTTTGTTCATAATCTCTGAGCGGTTTGCCCAAAGGGGCCAGTGGAAGGCTGGACCAATGATCAAGTAACACAGTGCCAAACGCCATTCGTTGATATATATCAAGTGTTTCCTGGCGGTTTTCAGGCTGGCGCAATCTGACGGAACGGTGCATTAAGTGACCATGAACGATGAACCCGTCCCTTCAGCGCCAACGATTTACGTTGATGCCGACGCCTGTCCGGTGAAGGATGAGGTCTTGCGTGTCGCCACCCGTCATGGCCTCGCGGTTTACATGGTATCGAATAGCTGGATGCGCCTTGCCGACAGCCCCCTGATCAATCAGATCGTGGTTGGCGAAGGTCCGGACGTGGCGGATGACTGGATTGCCGAGCATATTGTAACCAACGATATCGCCGTGACATCAGATATTCCGCTGGCCTCGCGGTGCATAAAAAAGGGCGCAAGGGTCACCGGGCCGACGGGAAAACCGTTCGAAGAAGGCAGCATCGGCATGGCGGTTGCCATGCGTGATCTAATGGGGCATTTGCGTGATACCGGTGAAATCAAGGGCGGTGGCCCGGCGTTCAGCAAACACGACAGGTCGCGCTTTCTGTCCGCGCTTGAAAACATGGTGCAGGCCGCAAAACGTGATTAGGCTGATCTAGCCCTGATCGCAAAGCCAGTTCGGTGTATCATGAACCGAGCCGATGGCCTTGTTGACGGCGTCCTGTGATTCTTCCCGACCGGTCTTGTGGCCCGGATAATCGCTTTCAAAACAGACATAAATCATGGCGTCGCAGATGTTGGACGCACTTGTTTCCTGGCGCAGTCCATGAAGGAAGCTATCCATGTCTTTCATGACCGTCTCTCCATCCGGGTCGCTGGACTCAGACTAACATCCTGACCGGCCAAGGTTAACAAATCGTTCCCAAGGGTGCGCCGGGTTCTGGACGTTAATGGCTAAGTTACGGAATAGTCTCGTTATTCTCGCAATTTCCAAAATCATGTTTGCAGAAAAGTCAAATTGGCAATGTAGATTTTCTTCAGAATTTTCTGAAAAACCTGCGAATCCGGGCCGTTCCCATACCCCTTATTGAAGGGGCTTGAGCTGCCTGGATCGTATTAAATTTCACGAACGGGGCCTCGTGTTTTCTTTACGGTACTCCGCTTCTTTTTTACGTCCAGGCGCCTTCTTTTGGCCCCCAGCGACGGTCGTGTCGGGCGGCGTTTCTTGATGGGCGTGGCGGCTTCACGAATGAGCCCGACCAAACGGTCGAGGGCGTCTTTTCGGTTGCGTTCCTGAGAGCGGAAGCGGATCGCTGTAATGACAATTACACCATCACGGCTCATTCTTTGCCCCGCCAACTCACGCAACCGACGGCAAACATATTCGCTCAGTGACGGGCTGTTGAGGGCGTCAAACCGAAGCTGCACCCCGGTTTCTACCTTGTTGACGTTTTGTCCACCCGGACCGGGAGAGCGAATGAATTTTTCTTCAATTTCGCTTTCCATCAGTGAAATTGTAGGGGTTACGGTGATCATGGTTCACCTCACACCATTTCTGAACCACTGTCTGGCGAAGATGCTGGAGATCATAATATAGGCTGCCATGGCATAAAGAATGGTTTCCATGGTTATGCCGCGATCAATCAGCCAACCCAGATTGGCGGGTGAAAGAGCGGTTGAAAAAACCATCAACGCCATTGTCATCGCCTTGATCGCGCCCAGATGGGCGACGCCGTAAAGTTCCGCCCAGAGTGCACCGGAAATCGTTGCCGCCGCGCCAGAAGTGATGCCGCTGAATAACATGAATAGCGCAATCGCGAACGGATGATCAAATGAGGCCAGGAAAACCAGCCCCGCACACAGGGGCATCAGAAACCAGGGCAATAACCGTAGCGCATTGGCTCGATCAATCAGAGGCCCGGTGACCATGCCGGACGTCACCTGGCTCGACGCGTAAATAACGAAGGCGGCGGCAAACCATGACAGTTCCCAGCCCTTTGTCTCGACCAGATGTACCTGGTGGAAAAAGATTCCGGTGATGACATAGGACGGCACCAATACGACGGACAGGAGGACGTAAAAATTCCGGTCCTTCAGCACGTCCAGCCGTGAAAATTGATGGGTTGATGAGGGTTGCCTGGCCGTGTTGGTTATCTGGTTCAGGTGCTGGAGGTGGCGCTCGCCATGACCGCTTAACAGGTACTGCGCCAGCGGTGTGATCATCATCACGACGATCAAGGTTATGGCCCCCCAGGTTTGTCCGCTGCTCAGGAAAGCAAGAAGCATGACGGCGGTGATTGGGAACACCGCTTCGCCCAGGGGGTATCCCAGTGCGGCGATGCTGAGCGCGGTGCCACGTGAAGGGTTAAAATAACGGGCCATGGCCGTTGACGATGTGTGCCCCATCAGGCCCTGACCGAACAGGCGAAGCATGTAGATCGACAGACCAAGAACCGGCAATGAGGGTGACCATGCCATCAGCGCACAGGCGGCGCCCAGTCCACACGTCACAAACAGACAAAACTTGCGCAGGTCCATGTGGTCGATTTTGCGTCCAAGCCAGACCAGCGTGACGGCGCTGGCCAACGTACCAACAGCGTATAGGGCACCAAAATCACCGTGAGACAGGCCAAAGGCCGTACGAATATCGGCGCTGAACAGCGAGATGAAATAGGTTTGTCCAAAGCTGGAGCCGAACGCCAACAGCATACCGAACGCAAGAAATCGCCGATTGGACAGCAGGAATGACAGGTAATTGGCGGTAAATGCCATTGCGGATCTCCGGGGACGGGGCGATAGCGGCTGGTCTATCAGTTTGCGAGGATCGCTTCCACGATTTCCTGTACGCCCAGCGCGTCGCGAAATGTCGGCAGACTGTGAGGGTCGCCTCGCATGAGTTTGCCAATATTCGACAACGCACGCCGGTATCCTTCCTGACGCAAGTCTTCGAATTCAGTCAACTGGTCTGTCCAACCGTCACCGCTGCTGGTGCATATGCGGTTCCAGTCATAAAGCCTGTAAACACTGTTGGACCCCCAGATCGTAAATTCGACCCGGTCGGCGCCGCTTGAATCAATGCCGCCAATTCCGCCGCTAAATGAAACCGGTATGCCATCACAATCGAGCGCGGCCATGGATTGAATTTCGGCTGAGATGCGGTCATCGGGGTAGCGGGTGTGGGTATTCCTAAGGGTCATCGGACCAAACAGGCGTTGGGTAAGATAGGCGTAATGAGAAAATGTTTCGCGGACAAACCCGCCTTCCGCCCGTTCCGATAACCACGCCGCCGGAACCTGCCAATCACGGGGCCACGTGCTGAAATGCAGGTGGATGTCGACGCCCCGGACCTCGCCAATCTTTCCTTCGGCGAGGCCGTGTTCGATAAATTCAACGGCGGCGGCGGAAGCGAGGGAAAAGTTTACGGTATGTTTGACGCCTGCCGTTTCCACGGCATCAACGAGCTTTCGACTTTCTTCGATGTCGATACCCAGCGGTTTTTCACAAAATATCGCTTTGCCCGCATTGATTGCCGCCAGGGCGTATTCCTTGTGATGGGCCGGGGGACAGGCAATATAGACAAGGTCGGTCTCAGCGGCATTGATGATTTCATGCGGATCAGCCGCGATGAGAAATTCGGGAACAATGGCGCACGCCTGCTGGCAGGCCGCGTCGCTGGGGTCCCAACCGGCACGTAAATGAAACCCGCCGTAGGTGTCCATATTGGTCAACATGCGCTGACCCATGACGCCCAGACCGATGATGGCAACGCTCGGAGTCATGTTATACTCATCCTAATTTGCTGATTGCCCATCTTGATCCTCTCCGCCGTTGCACGGGCGATTGTCAATCACCGAATCTGGTATAGATCCGGTGTCCGCATTGCGTTTTGAATGTTCACACATTCGTGAACGTGAATATTAACTATTCGGCGCTTGGAAAACTCCGCTAAGATAAGCGACAATCATATCTAAACAGGAGGTTTTCATGAAGACAATGAGTAAAATGATTGCGGTTCTGGTTCTGGGAGTGCTTCTGGGCGGCGTTAGCACGCCGGTATATGCCGAAATGGCGAAGCACAGAGTCGCCATTCATGTTGATGAAAATGATGCCGCCCGGATGAATATGGCTTTGAACAATGCGGCCAACATCAACAAGTATTATCAGTCAAAAGGCGAAACCGTTGAGATCGAGATCGTTGCCTACGGTCCAGGTTTGATCATGTACAGTGAGGAAAAATCGCCAGTTAAAAGCCGGATCGCCGCCATGGGGCTTGAAATGAGCAACCTTTCGTTCTCGGCCTGTGGCAACACCCACCGCAAGATGTCGGAAAAAGCAGGTAAAAACATCAAGCTGGTATCGGAAGCGCAAATGGTCCCGTCCGGTGTGGTCCGGCTCATCGAACTTCAGGAAAAAGGCTGGGCGTATGTCCGTCCCTGACCGGGCGGGCGGTGCGGCGTAAACAGGCTGATGTCGGGAAGGCCGGAATTATCCGGTCTTCCTGCGCCGATCATTTTCTGGCGCTATGCGGATGGATTTGCGGCGGCGGTCGGGACCAAAGAAGTCAGATACGCGGATAAATGGTCGAGTGTTTTCAATGGCGCGGACGATCCGCGAATATATCATTTTCGGCGAAACGGGCTTGGCCAGAAATTCGGTCATCCCTGAATCCCGCGCCCGACACACGTTTTCGATACCGGAACGGGCCGTGACCACGATGAAGGATACATAGGGGTTGGGACTGGAATAGTCGTTGCGAACCCGATGCAGGAACGACATTCCGTTCAGGTCATGGCTCCAGTCGCCAAAAATTATATCAATGGGCATGGTCTGGAAAATCTGCCACGCCATCTGCGGACTGGCCGTACTGTGTACGGTGGGGACACCGAATTCCTTGAATACTTCGGTAAGAAGTTTGCGGACCAGAACATGCTGTTCCAGAACAAGAATGTTCAATTCCGATATGTCATAAGACTTCATGCTGCGTCCCCGTCAGTGCGTGTTCTACTCACCGGCCCTTGAAACTGGCGTATGTCAGGCATACTACGGAATGAACCTTGCAGGATTCTGAACGGTGAAAAGTACCGGTGCTTTTACGCAAAAAATGAAAAACGACCCGTTGAGCAACAGGCCGGAACGGCTGAAACCACACACCTAAACGAACCCGTCCAAATCCCCGGCACTGCGGGCATCCCGGCCGACGTTCCACCTTTAAGGGGGTGACCGAGAATGAAGGCCATGTCGGGGCCGGGTGAAAGGGGCGATGTCCTTAGTTAACCGGACTCTCTTCTAAACTGGGCTCGTGTGGATTTTTTTGTACCCTTAATTAAGTGGAATTTGTATCCTTATTAACCGGACAGATTTAATGTCCACTTTCCTCCCAAGTGTAGACAAAACATGACGGCAGTATTTTCGGTAAATTTTAGCCATAGGCGGTTATTTTTGCATTGTGCGGCGAACGGCTGGTTTGAATCCGAAGCGGCCATTGTTTTTCGCGGCAAATTGGTCCATATGAATTCTCCGAATCGAATTTGAGTTCTCCGCACGTGCTGAAGCTTGACCACATCACCGTTATAGCCCCAACGCTGATCGAAGGGGTGTCGCATGTCCAAAATTGCCTTGGCCTCGAAGTGCCATTCGGGACACGCCATAATTACATGGGCACCCACAATCACCGGCTTCAGCTCGGAAACTCTGTCTATCTCGAGATCGTAGCGCTTGACCCGGAGGGTACCGAGCCTGGTCGGCCTCGTTGGTTCGGTCTCGACAATCAGAAAAAAGTCAGATCAGACTGGGACGAAGGTCGGCGTCTGCGTGGGTGGGTTGCCAGCACGGATGCGATCGATTCGGTTGTTTCAACCCGCCGTGAGATTTTCGGCCACGAGGTTCCCCTTCCGCCCGCCAATCCGACGTTCACCTTCTCCATCCCCGAGGATGGTTCGCTCCCGCTCGACGGCGCGGCCCCTTCGTTTATCAATCATCGAGGCGACCCTACTTCGAGGGCCGAAATTCCTGATATGGGTGCGAGCCTTCAGTCGCTAACACTTGAACATCCGGATTCTGCTGCCATCGAAAGGCTGTATCGCGAACTCTCCATCAATCGTCTGCCTATGATCGTCCAGGGCCCCAAAGTCCGGTACCGGGCGCAAATTGAGACACCAACCGGATCGAAAGAGCTGACCTGACTCGGTGGCGGAGTCCACAATGTCCTGCATTACGGTCATCCATCCATCGAAGCCCGGATGTCTCCTAAGGGTCGCGGTCCGCCGAAATGATCGCCTAAATATATTGGCTAACATTGACTCAAAAGCAGTCATCTAACGTCGCCGAGAATTTTTCCCGGGTAAGCAGGGTGATTTTCCAGTCAATTAGGGTAATTTCCAGTTAATAGCCCCTCCCTAACTATCTGGGTTTACTGAGTTTTGATCTCGTGAATTAGGGAAAACGACAGAAAGGGTCAGAAAAAAGGCTGCCGCCTAAAATGCTGACCAATGGGCAATGTCGTCGTCAGACACCGTGTGAGCTCCGTTTGTGGATGACGGAGCATAAGGCTTTGTATCTTTCGTGAGCGGCGATTTGATCGCCTTGGTCTCCGTGACTTCAGTTACATGGGCGGAGCGGTCCCAACTCAAGGCTCTGCGCAAGTCTCCGGACGCAAGTCGCGCACTTCCTCGAGCAGCCAGTCGCGGAAGGCCACGACCTTGGGCTGCTCGGCGCTGTCCTTGGCGCTCAGCAGATAATATGAGAACGTGAGCGGCGTGCTGAGGCTCGGGTCGAAGGCGCGCACGAGGCGGCCAGCGGCGAGTTCGTCGGCCACTAGGATGTCCCCAACCAAAGCCACGCCATTACCGTCGAGCGCGGCCTGCACCGCCATGTTCTCCATGGTGAAGCGCGGTCCACGGGTCGGGTCGATGTCGTGCAGACCGGCCGCCAGCAACCACATACGCCAGCTCGCCTCGGCGTCTTTCCATTCGACGTGCAGCAAGATGTGGTGGCGTAGATCGTCGGGCTGGCGCAAGGGGTGCTCGCCGCTCAAGAGCGCCGGGCTGCAGACCGGCGTGTTGACCTGGTTGAACAGGTAGTCGGTCCGAACCCCGTTGTAGCCACCGGGGCCGTAGCGTACCGCCACGTCGGCGTCGTCACGCGCCAAGTCGACTAGACGGTCGGTGCCGTCGATACGGATCTCGATGTCTGGGTGGCGGCTGCGGAATCGCTCGATTCGGGGCATCAGCCACATGGCACCGAACGAGGGGCTGACGCTGATGGTCAGCACCTTGATCTGGCTGTGGGCGCGTATCTGTTCGACCGCTTGAGTCAGCTTGTCAAAGCCCTGGTTGAGCGTCGGCAGGGCCGCTTGACCGGCATCAGTCAGGCGCAGGGACCGGGTCAGGCGGCGGAACAGGGTTACCTTGAGCAGATCCTCGAGCGCCTTGACCTGGTGGCTGATCGCGGCTGGCGTGACGTTCAGCTCGGCCGCGGCCTTGGTGAAGCTGAGATGCCGACTGGCCGATTCAAAGGCCTTGAGTGCATTCAGGGGCGGGAGCGGTCGAGCCATTGCCTATACCTGAGTTTTTCTAACAAATGAGTTGAGACATTATCGTTTGTTGAAGGCCGTAGGTATGCATATTTTATTTATCAATTCAATACCGAATCGCACTGATGCCGGTGTGGCGCAGGCAGCTTCATAGATCAAATAGATCTAAGCCATAGGTATGTAGGCGAGCAGTTAAACCGGAACCGAATGCACATGGCCTATGATGAACACCCATCTGTCAGCAGTCCCACTACGCATCAGATTAATCACCATGATAATCAATTGAACTCCCATAAGGCAGGCATCATTCTGGTCACGGTTTCGGCCATCATATTCAGCAGTGCCGGTGTTTTTACAAAAACCGTGGGCTCAGGTGCCTGGGAAATCATCTTCTGGCGCGGTGTTTTTGCAGCAGGCTTTACCACTGCTTATGTCGTGTGGCGGGATTCATTCAGGCAAGATTTTGTGCTTATGGGGCGTAGTGGATGGGCGGTCGCCATTATAGGCGCATCTGGCACTGCAGCGTTTATTCCGGCATTCAAGCTGACCACCATGGCGAATGTCATGCTGATCTACGCGGCGGCGCCTCTCATTGCGGCCCTTCTGGCCTGGTTTTGGATCAAGGAGCGCATGACCCGACGGGTAATGTTGGGGTGTCTTGGCGCCATTGTCGGCGTGGCAATTATTGTACAGGGCTCATTTGGGGAAATTAACCTACGGGGCGATTTGCTGGCCCTGTGGATGACGATTGTCATGGCTACCCTCATGGTGATCTATCGACGCTATCCGACAACGCCCGCAGCCGGACCCGCGGCGCTTTCATCCTTGGTCCTGTTGCCACTAGCGATTCTCTTTGGTAACCCATTTGCCATTCCAATATATGATTTTTTCGTCATGGCTGCCTTTGGCCTGGTATTCGCCATCGCATCAGTAACCCTGGCAGAAGGCATGAAGCGCATACCAGCGGGAGAAACGGCGCTATTGAGCGCCCTGGAAACGCCGCTGGCACCATTGTTTGGATGGATGTTTTTTGCGGAAATTCCCGCCAACACGACGTTTTTCGGCGGAGTAGTCATTTTGTTCGCGGTTCTTGCCACACAAATTAAACCTACCAGATGATAGCAGTGCTACCTCTAAGACGAGAGAAACTAGTGTAGCATGCTTCATGGCTGCCATGGGGCGTTAGCTGACATTTACTGAGGTGGTTTTGATCATTCTGAATGTCTGACTCAAAAGCAGTCATCTAACGTCACCGAGAACTTTATCCGGGTAAGCAGGGTAATTTCCAGTTAATTGCCCTTCCCTAACTATCTGGGTTTACTGAGTTTTGATTCCGGTGAATTAGGGAAAATAACAAAAAGGGTCAGAAAAAAGGCCGCCGCCTAAAATGCTGACCAATGGGCAATGTCATCGTCAGACACCGTGTGTGCTCCGTTTGTGGATGGCGGAGCATGAGGCTTTGTATCTTTCGTGAGCGGGCAATTTGATCGCCGAAGAAATTCGCCGTGCGCCGGATTAGCCTTTTTCCATCAGAAAACGATAGACGCCGCTTTCCGGTTCATCGGATTCCAGCAACTTGTTCCCCGTTGCCTTGCAAAACGATTCGAAGTCGCGCACGGAGCCGGGGTCGGTTGACAGAACTTCAAGGGTCTCTCCCGCCTGCAGGGCCTTGATTCCCTTTTTTGCCTTCATTACCGGAAGCGGACAGTTTAAGCCTTTGGCGTCAAGCGTTTCGGTCGCCATGTAAACCCCCTTTGCTGAATTGTTGATGTGCTACCTCAATATACAAAATTGTAAAATATAAAAAAAGCGAATAAACGCCGTATTTCTTTCATTTGATCAATAATATACAAAAATTGAATATGATATTGCGTAAACCCTGCTAGAATATGCTGGGTCATACATTTGGTGAGTATCCTGAAGAATTGGGAGCTTCGGGAGGGAGGAGAATAAAATGGAAGATATTCCGGTCATATATATCGTGACATCGCTGGGATTCGTGCTTGGCATGATTTTCGGGGGCACGGCCCAGAAAACGCATTTTTGCACCATGGGTGCTATTTCAGATATTTTCTTTATTGGCGACTGGAACCGGTTTCGGGCCTGGATGCTGGCGATGGCGGTTGCAATATTGGGTTCCCAGGCGCTTCAAATGATGGGCCTGCTTGATCTGTCGAACTCGATTTACCTGTCACCGAACCTCGGCTGGGCCGGGGCGATTGTTGGCGGGCTTTTGTTCGGCTTTGGCATGACCATGGGTGGTGGATGCGGTAACAAGACGCTCGTGCGGCTGGGTGCGGGAAACCTGAAATCCCTGGTTGTCGCTGTCTTTATCGGTATCTTTGCCTACATGACGCTGCGTGGAATTGTCGGCTTGGCGCGCGTTGAACTTGACAGCCTGACCGCAATCGATCTTGCAAAAAGAAATATGACGGCGCAGGGCATCCCTGATTTTCTGATGGCGATGGGATTGGCTGACGCCACCGCACGCGTGATCTCGATCGTGGTTATCGCTGGGGGTGCTTTATGGTTTTGCCTGAAGAGCAAGGAGTTCCGCGCCTCCAAACCGGACATGCTGTCCGGCTTGATTATCGGGTTGCTGATTCCCGCCGCCTGGTATGTGACCGGCGTGGTCGGATATGACGATTTTGAGCCGACACCCCTTGCTTCATTTACCTTCGTCGCCCCCGTCGGTGAAAGCGTTCAGTATCTGATGACATTTACCGGATCGACCATCAACTTCGGCATCGCCGTTGTTGGCGGGATTATCACCGGCTCCTTCGTGGTGGCGAAGATGTTCGGCGATTTTCATCTGGAATCCTTTGCCGATGCGTCGGACATGGTACGTCACATTTCCGGTGGCGCGCTTATGGGTGTCGGGGGTGTCATGGCTCTTGGCTGCACAGTCGGACAGGGAATCACCGGCATGTCGACGCTGGCCCTTGGTTCAGTGATCGCGCTATTGTCGATTGTCGCCGGCGGGATATTCGGAATGAAATATCTGGAGGAAGGCAGCTTCACGGATGCTTTCAAAGCGTTGTTCGAACGCGGCTGACAGCGGTTCCGTTCCGTTCGCGCCTACCAGAGTTTAACTTCCTTGCCTTCGGCCTGAAGTTTATCCGCGTAGGCCTGTAACCAGCGCTGAAAATTGGGCTGTTCGACATAGGCCTTGTCATGAACGTAGCGGAATGAATTCAGAAAATGGAAGGGTTTCCAATACCCCATCAGGCGCCAGACTTCCTGATCTTGTCCCGGCTTTTTTGAAGTTTGATCGACATCCGCCGGGAAGAACTGGATGGTTGGTGTAAACTGAACGCGGTACTTACGCGCCAGTTTCTTTTCAGTTGTCACTTCGCCGTCAAGGTCCGTGACTTCGCGGTCACCCCAAAGGTTGAGTTGAATAACGGTGAAGTTGGCCGTGATGTAATCGACAATTTCCGGGATGCGGAGATTTACCCGGTGCATTTCCCGGCAATAGGGACATCCTCGCTGTTCCCACATGATAACAACCTGCTTGCCATCGGCTTTGGCTTCCGCGGTATCCTCACGCAGATCAAGAAAGGATTCGTGAAACCAGGGCTGGTGATATAAGCCGCCTTCATCAGGTTCGACCGCCGGAAGCAGTTTTTCTTCGTTGGCGTTGGCTGAAAAACTGGTCGTCACGCCAAGAAGGACGACAAATATTCCCGCTAAAATTCGCGTCATCATCACATACCCCTACCCATCATTATCAGTTTCTTGCATATGTTAACGTAAAAATGCGTATTGTGGAACTGGTGCGATAACCGGACGGCTTCACGGTTTCGCGAGGGGCTGGAGGTGAGTATTGCTGGAAAAACTGAAATCCTGGGCGGGCCTGATTAAAAGAGACGTATATGCCCTCTATCTCGGCGGGCGTGACCCACGGGTGCCGTGGTATGCCAAGGTGTTGGCATTGGCAACCGCCGCTTATGCGCTTAGCCCGATTGATCTGATTCCCGACTTCATCCCCGTTATCGGATACCTTGACGACTTGATTATCCTTCCCTTGTCGATCCTGATCACCGTGAAATTGATCCCCCCGGTGGTGATGGCCGAACTGCGCACCGATGCAGCGCGCCGATTGTCGATGAAGCCGCCGGCTAGTGTCGTCGGCGCGAGCGCGGTTGTTTGTCTGTGGATCATCGCCGCAGCGGCAACGGCGTATGTGTTGGTTGGTCGATAGGTTGCGGCTGAAGTTGATGTAAGGATTTATCCGCTAGGCGTTCGCAGAAATTTTTCCGCGGCCTCCGGCATGTTTGCACTGGCGGACGAATTCGACAAACCGCCGTGCCCATCCGTCGGCGCCAATATTGCGGTGATGGGCGAAACCGGCCAGTGTGTTTCCTAAAATGATGCCGTCCCGCTGGCCGTCCAGGCCGGTGCCACGGGTGACCTTGTAGGCGCAGGTGAGATCATCCGGCAGATTATCCAGAGAGGCATAATGGAATTCATGCGCCGGGGTTCTGGCCCCGTCAGGATGTCCGAACGGCCACGGTGCGTCTCGGGTCTCTATCAGTTGCACATAACCGCGTCCGATGGGTTTGTCGTGCATCGTCGCATCGCCGGGGATAAAGCCGACCATTTCAAAGGTGCCTTCGTTCCAGGTCAGGCTGCGCGATAGATACATCAATCCGGCGCATTCGGCATATGCGGGCAGGCCATTTTGCAATGAGGTCTTTATGTTGTCTCTCAACGATGAATTGGCGCTAAGCGCCGCCACCTGTGTTTCCGGAAACCCACCGCCGATAAACAGGCCATCAACATCCGGCAGGTGAGAATCGCGCAAGGTGTCGAGAGAAACCAGTTCGGCGCCGGCATCTTCCAGTGCTTCAAGGTCACCCGGATAATAAAAGCCAAAGGCGGCGTCGCGGGCGATCGCAATACGGATGTCTGGGTTCCGGTCAGGACGGGTTTTCGGAGCCGGATGGATGGAGCTTAAGGTTCGTGTCGTACAGGCCAGGGCGCCAAAAATTCCCAGGTCAACGCCGTCTTCGATGATATCGGCGATGGTTTCAATCTTCTGTTCAACATGATCTGATTCATTGGCTGGGATCAGGCCCAGATGACGTTCGATGATTTCCATTTCCGGATGGCGACTGATCGCGCCAATAACCGGAATATCGGTATAGCGTTCAAGGGCCGCCCGCATTTTCCCCTCATGGCGCGGGCCGCCGACCTGATTGAGAATAACGCCAGCGATTTGGATATCTTCGGCAAAATCGCAATACCCTTTGATCAACGGCGCGATCCCTCTGGTTATGCCACGGGTATCGATAACCAGAACGATGGGAGTACCAAGCAGGGCGCCAAGCGCTGCGTTGCTGTCTGATCCTTCAAGATCGACACCGTCAAACAAACCCTTATTACCTTCGACGATGGCGAGGTCGGCGTCGCCGCCATAGGTAACGAATTCGCAGGCGATCTGATCGGCTGTCATGAACTGGAAATCGAGATTCCGGCACGGACGGCCCGAGGCGCGGGTCAACCACATGGGGTCGATGTAATCCGGTCCCTTTTTGAAGGTTTGAATATGCGCGCCACGCCGGGCAAGAGCCGCCGACAGACCGAGCGTGACCGTGGTTTTACCTGATGACTTATGCGTAGCTGAAATCAGGATGCTGTTCATAACCGGTTGAAGGCCTCAGATCTGGTGATGAGGGTTGACGGTCTTGTCGTCTAAATCCTTGGGCAGAAAATCAAGTACGCGCATGCCGATCATGATAATCGTGGCGGCGATGGCGCAACCGCCAATGCCAAGCCCGATTTCGGCGAAGGAAGGTGCATAACCATGTCGCACGCCATCAAAGAACGAACTGCTGATTTCCATTCCCGGAAACAGTTCCAACGGGTAAGCCTGGCCGCCAATGATGATTACGTAGACCTGCGCCAACCCGCCCACGATAACCAGAACCGCCGCCCAGCAGACGCGCGATATTGTCAGTCCATCCTTGTTGCCGAGTAACATCGCCAATGGAATCAGTCCGCCAACCCCGACCTGCACGGCCCAGAACAGGACGGTGAATAGACCGCCATCAAGCAGGATAAAATGTTCAACGCCGGTATGTTTGGCGGCATACAGACCGGTCAGGTGCTGAACAATCACAAAATACTGAACCGCGGCGACGAAAATGGCCAGCAGGCGGCCCATGCGGCGAACAAGATATGCGGCCATTGGTTGTCCGGCGGCGTCATAGAGGACGGCGAGCAGCAGGATAAATATGGCTAGGCCGAAAGCAAAGGACATGGAAATGAACAGCGGCGCCATCACCGCCGAATCATAGGCTTCGCGGGCGACCAGAAAACCGAAAATCAGACCGGTGCCGGTCGTCAGGCCCAACCGCCAGACGAACGCCAGCAGGCCCGCCGCCTTGTTGTAGACGTTCACAGGCCGATCCATCATGGTCCAGAGATACAGCCCGACGACACCAAGAAATCCCGTATAGAGGAAAATGTTCCAGGCAAAGATCGACGAAAAATTATAGCTGGTCATGGCGACGATCAGGCGATCAGGCCGCCCGAGATCAAGCACCAGAACCGACAGCCCGCCGACAAGCAGGGCAATGGCCAACAATCCCGACAGCCGCCCAAGCGGCTTGTAGGTCGAGCGCCCGAACACGGTGCCGATGGACGCGACGTTCAAAGCCCCGGATGCCGCAACAATCAGGAACACGGCAAAAACATGCGGCATGCCCCAGACGATCTGGTTGTTCATGCCGGTAACCCAATGCCCATTGTGCTCCATAAACCAGGCGCTGCCGAGACCAACAAGAACGACTGCCAGAATAACAGCCAGACGCACGTAGAATGTGGAGGAAGGAAGTTGCAGTCGGGTATAGGTGACGGGTTTCATGATCAATTACACCCCCTGATAACGGACGCCGGGATCAAGTCCCAGGTCACCACGAATGCGAGAACCGCCATGGGCGACCAGTTTTTTTGAAATATCACTGTTGGGGTCCTTCAGATCGCCAAAGGTCATCGCACCCTTGCCATCCTTGTGACAGGCCTCGACGCAGGCGGGTTGGCGTCCTGCATCAACCCGATGTACACAGAACGTACAGCTTTCAACCGTTCCCTTGCCACGCGGCGCGTATGATTTCTGGTTGGTCGTCGTTTCATGGACAAAAGACCGCGCCTTGTAGGGGCAGGCCATCATACAATAGCGGCAGCCGATACAGATGTGTTTATCGACCAGAACAATGCCGTCGGCGCGTTTGAAAGAAGCACCCGTCGGGCAGACATCGACACAGGGGGGCTCGTCGCAATGCTGGCACATAACCGGCAAGGACTGCGTTCGCCCGCTTCCTTTGTCGCGCAACTCAACTTTCCTGATCCATTGTGGATCGGATTCATCGCGCCCGTGACTTTCCAGACCATTTTCGGTTTTACAGGCGCTGACACAGGCCGTGCAGTCGGTTGTACATTTATTGGCATCAACCAGCAGGCCCCAGCGGACTTTCGAGGTTACGGCGGTTGTTCCCGCCTTCGCTTCGGATATGCCGTGCAGCGTTATGCCCGGCGCGATGACAATGCCCGCCCCCAGAACACTGGCCGCATTCAGGAACTGGCGTCGGCTGGATGATGTCGGACAGTTGCTCATTGGCCGACCCCTTCCGCCAGGTTCGTATCAGGGGTTGAAGCATGGCATTCAAAGCAGTCGATCTTGACGGCGGCGTAATCGTGACACGTGCGGCAGAAATGTTTCGGGCTTTCAATACTCACGGCGTGTCCATCCGTATCTTTAACCGCATGGCAGGTCAGGCAGGCCTGAAGGCGTTCGTCTTTCGGGCGGATGCCCTTGTGCATGGTTTCATCACGCTGATGAAGCAACAGGTTCATGTGCTCGGTGCGGATGGAGATACCTTCATGAACGTCGGGGCCATTGGCTTTTGGGATGGTCGGGAACGGCACGGGGCTTTCGGCCCAGGCATTCCCGCCCAGCAGGACCAGCACGCTCAGCAGTGAAAGCAGCCGAATCATCAGGGCCTTACTCCCCAAGTCCCATCTGGATATAGCCGGTCGGGCAAACATCCATGCAGATATGACAACCGATGCAGCGTGTGTAGTCCGTATCCACATAACGACCGACCGCGTACTCGCCTTTCTTGACCTTGAACACCGCGTCCTGCGGGCAGTAGACGACGCAGTTGTTGCATTCGAAACACATGCCGCAGCTCATGCAGCGCGTACCTTCGTTGATTGCCTGTTCTTCACTCAGACCTTTGGTGCGTTCATCGAAATTGCCAAGCACGCTTTCCATGGTCACATGAAGGTCGTTGCGCCGGTTGCGTGCCTCATAACCGAAGTGGCCGAGGAACAGTTCGTCATTGGGAATGACGTGGGTTTTTGCCCGGTCTTCGTAATTGTGAACGGCGAACTTTCCTTCTGACGTTCCACGCGCCGGGGTATGATCGAACTCTTCCGGGGCCAGTTCGCGCTGGGTCAGTTCTTCCAGAAGGTTATAGTGATGCACATCAACTTTCGGGCGCTTTTCCACGGAAATTCCATTGAGGAAGTGATCAATGCTTTCGGCGGCGATGCGGCCCTGGCCGATGGCCGTGGTCAAAAGGTGCGGGCGGACAATGTCGCCACCGGCGAAATGTTTTTCCTGATCCTTAACGCCGTATACCTTGTTGGTGCTGATGAAGCCGTTGCCGCCGTTCATGTCTTCGATACCGGTGAAATCCCCCATCTGGCCGATGGCCGAAACCACCAGGTCACACTCGATTTCAAATTCGGTGCCTTCACGGGGGATGGGTTTCATACCTTCCATGTCGCATTCGCACATGCGCAAGGCCGTGGCCCGTCCGTTTTCATCCTTGACGACCTCAAGCGGCATGACGCCGCCGCGTAGCTCAACCCCTTCGCGTTTGGCGTCTTCGCGTTCGTGCTCGGCGGCGGTCATTTCCTCAATCGGGAACAGCGATGTCAGCACCGCATCGACGCCTTCGCGTTCCATCGTTCCGGCGACGTCATGGGCGGTAAAGCCAAGCACGACATTTTCCGGGGCGTCCTTTTCATGGGTTGTTTCAATATGCCCCAGGCGACGGGCGACGGAGGCCACGTCGATTGATGTATCGCCGCCGCCGACAACCACGATTTTCTTGGTCGTGAACTGCAGGCGGCCTTTGTTGAAGGCCTCAAGAAATGCAACGCCGCTCAGACAATTGGGTGCATCGAAGCCGGGAACCGGCAGGGGACGTCCGTTCTGGGCGCCGATGCCCCAGAAAACGGCATCGAACTGCTCGTCGAGTTCTTCAATTGAAATGTCTTCGCCAACACGGACGCCGGTTCGGGCTTCAACGCCCATATCCAGAATGCGCTGAATTTCAGCATCGACCATATCACGTGGTGTGCGATAGCCGGGGATGCCATAAATCATCATGCCGCCCAGTTTTTCGTGGGCCTCAAACACCGTGACCGCATGACCACGGCGGCGCAGTTCATAGGCCGCCGTCATGCCTGCCGGGCCGCCGCCGATGACGGCGATCTTTTTACCGGTATCGGCGGCGGCGTCCGGGAGTTTCAGCTTGTTCTCAATCGCCCAGTCGCCGACGTATTGTTCGACTGCATTGATGCCGACAAAGTCATCGACTTCGTTGCGGTTGCATCCGTCTTCGCAAGGCGCCGGGCAGACCCGCCCCATGGAGGCCGGGAAGGGATTTGCTTCGACCATGCGCTCAAAGGCGTATTCCTGCCATGTCATATCGTCGCGCGGCGGTTTATCCATGCCGCGCGCGATCGCCAGCCAGCCGCGAATGTCATGGCCGGATGGGCAGCTGCCCTGACACGGGGGCGTGCGGTGAACGTAGGTCGGGCATTTATGAGAATGCCCGGCGGTCAGGAGTTTTTCTTCACCCTCATACACGGAAGCGTCACCGTCTTTGAAACGGCGCCAAGTCAGGTCCTTGGTGTCTGACATGTCATTCATCTTTACTTCCTTCCCTCGGGTTTTCTGGGTCTTCCTGTTTTGTCGCTTCTTCTTCGCCACCATCCAGGACGATGGCATTGCTCAGCAACTGGTGAACGCCGACAATCTTGTCCATGCCAAACCCGTACATGGGCATGACCTTGGAAAATTGGGTTTTGCAGATGGCGCAGATGGCGGCCATGTGAGTAACGCCATGATCTTCGACAACGCGGTTCAGGGCCTCCATGCGCGGTTTGGCCCCCTTGACCCGGATCTCCATCAGATCATCGGTCAGCAAACCGCCGCCGCCGCCACAGCAAAAGGTGTTTTCATGGATGGTATCCGCCGCCATATCGACGAAGTTGTTACACACCGCCTTGATGATCTCGCGCGGGTATTTGAACTGCCCGCCCGGGTCATCACCCATGCGCGACGCGCGGGCCACGTTGCACGAATCATGGAAGGTCACGGTCATATGATCGTTTTCCGACTTGTCGAATTTCAGCCGGCCTTCCTGAATCAGATCATAGGTGAATTCGCAGATGTGCTGGGGAACCGGATAATTAGGATCAAGAAAATCGAAAGGACCGGCCAGCGTGTTCCAGAAGTTATAGGCGACCCGCCAGGCATGGCCGCATTCGCCGACGACGATGCGTTTGACGCCAAGGTCTTCGGCCGCCTTGCGGATACGTTCGCAAACTTCCTTCATCTGTTCGGTCGATCCGATGAACATGGCGAAGTTGGCGGCTTCCGACGCATATGAACTGAGTGTCCAGCTTATGCCCGCCTGATGAAATACCTTGGCGTATCCGATCAGGCCGTCAACATGGGGTTCGGCGAAAAAGTCGGCGCTGGGTGTGATCAGAAGCACGTCCGCGCCCGCTTCATTCAAGGGAATACGGACGGGTACGCCGGTGTCTTCTTCGATATCTTCTTCAAGGTCTTCCAGCGTCGCCTTCAGGGCTTTTTCGGGGAGGCCCAGGTTATTGCCGATGCTGTGGACCTTGCCGATGATTTCATTGCAATACTTCTGGCCCTTGCCGACATGATCCATGATCTCGCGCGCCGCCATGGAAATTTCCGCGGTGTCGATTCCGTAGGGGCAGTAAACCGAACAGCGGCGGCATTGCGAGCATTGATGGAAATAACTGTACCAGTCATCGAGAACATCTTCCGTCAGGTCTTCGGCTCCGACCAGCCACGGCATGTATTTACCGGTGAAGGTGAAGTAGCGCCGGTAAACCTTGCGCAACAGATCCTGACGCGCCACCGGCATGTTTTTCGGATCTCCGGTACCCAGGAAGTAATGGCATTTGTCGGTGCAGGCCCCGCATTTGACGCAGGAATCCATGTAGACCTGCAAGGCGCGGGAATTGGTCAGCAGGTCGCCGAATTTGTCGATCGCCTTTTCCTGCCAGTTGTCCACCAGTTCACCGGGGAAGCCGAGCGCTTCCTGATGTTCAGGCGCCGCGACAAAGGGCTGGCTATGGGCCATGACACCGGGTTTGAGCGCCGGTGTTTCCGTATAACCCTGCAGGGCTGGGACATCGTAATCCGCCATGATCAGTCGCCCCCTGATTTAGATACGGCAGCTTTTTGCCAGGCGGCGAGGTGACGTTTCTCACGCGGGTTATCGACCTGATTGCGGGTCGGGCTGAAAAATACACCCGGGGCATGCAGGAGCTTGCTGAACGGGAAGACGATCATCAACACGGCAACCATCGTCAGGTGCGCCAGCAACAGCGGATGACTGGGCAGCGGCTGCCAGTCTAAGTAGAGCAGGCCCAGGGCAAAGGCTTTCAGTTGAATGATGTCGGTGTGCGCGACATGTTTCATGGCGAGCCCCGTTGAAGCGATGCCCATCAGCAGAGCCAGCATAAGGTGATCAGAGGGCCCCGAAATGTAGCGCACCCGATCAACTGCGATTCGTCTCAGCCACAGACCGCCGAGGCCAATCACCATGGCGATTCCGGCATATTTTCCAAATGGCTGAACCAGAACGATTATGTTCCAGACCGGGTCCGTGAAATAGCGGAAATGACGCAGGATAACGAGCAGCAGGGCAGCGTGAAAAATATATCCGAAAGCCCAGGTCCATTTGCTGGCTTTGAACAGACTTTCGAAAAAGGCGACTTCACGAAACATGCGAAAAACCACGCCGCCTGTCGTCGTGGGCGCGGGCGTCGTTGGAATTTTCAGAGGCGCGGGGGTGCGGGAATATTGCCGAATTTTCAGGGCGACGCCAATGACGAACACCGCCGACGCGGCGTATAGCAAAATCGCGAATACAGTTGCCACTTGTCCGCACCTCCCCGGTTTGGTGTTACTCTCCCATCCGCCGGAAGAGATTTTCCGGCGGTTCAACACTTCAGATTGCGATTAAATGCAGCCGGTTGGTTTCGGCAGTCCGGCAATCTTACAGGCTTGTTTGGCCGGTCCGTAAGGGAACAGCTCATATAGATAACCGCTGTTGCCTTTTTCCGGTCCGAGCGTTTTCTTGACGGCCTTGGTCAGCACCCGGATGGCCGGCGCGACCTGATATTCTTCGTAATAATTCCGCAGGAAATTGACCACTTCCCAGTGATCGTCAGCCATCTCGATGTCCTCATCCTTGGCGATCAGGCCCGCCAGATCCTCGTTCCAGGCGGAAAGGTCGATGAGATAACCTTCTTCATCAGCTTCAAAAGTTGTTCCGTTGAGTTCGTAAGCCATTATCTTGTCTCCGTTAAAGCCATGACTGGACGGCGGAATGTTCTGCCGCCAAGTCAACAAAACCACTGTAATCGACGGAAATTATACCATCAATTAGTGGAGATTCACCAAGGCCCCGGGTTTCAATGTCGAGGCCCAATACATAAAATTTGAAATCTTCCATTCGCGATGAAATCTTGTTGCTCATTGCCGTATCGGCCAGGGCCGCGTAAACACCATCTTCAATCAGCAGAATGGCGCTGCCCTTTTTTGCGAGCCGCAGGCAGCTGTCCAGACCATTGCGTTCGAATGGAGATTTGTTGACTGTGTGAAGCATACCGTTCCCCGTACTCATGCCGATAACACCACGTCCTGGGCGTCGAGAAGATCTGCAAGTTCCGCACTCGGCAGGACTTCCACGCCGAGAACCAGATCTTCCGGTGTCAGGCCCCGCGCCGTCATCGATTCCTCTTCAACGACAATCCGCCATTCCATATCAATGTCGTCGTCTTCGTCGGCGTCTTCTTTTTCCATCTCGATGATGCCGTAAGTCGGTGCAAAGTTCTTCATGCCGAGAAGCTTGGCATTCTGTCCTTTTTTGATCTGGTATACACCATCGTCAATAAAGGCGATGATGGCGTGTTGTTCGAAGGCGGCGGAGATCAATACCATTTCCAGGATTTCCAGCGCGTAGATGCTGCCGTAGGGGGCCTTGCGGTTAATGAAGGCAAACCGCTTTTTAACGCCTTCGGTATCAAATTCAATTTCAGCTGCGTCGCTCATCAATCAGTCTCCGAAGGTTAACGTGCGGTCCATGGCTATGCCCAGTTCGACCAGTTGGCCAAGACCGGAAATGCGAAACCCTTCAGCCAGGATTTCATCCTTGATCCCGCGCCTGAGAGCGGCGGCGACACAAACAACAAGATCAATACCATGTTCTGTAGCCAGATCGCCCCACAGCTTTACCAGATTGCGGTCATCTGATTGCGGTTCGGAAAGTTTATTGGCGTTGTTCACGCCATCAAAATAGAAGAACACACGCGGCACCGAATGGCCTTTTTCAATCGCCGCTTTGGCAAATTGGTAGGCTGAATCCGACGCCTGATGCGTGAATGGTCCTTCGTTAACCAGCAGTCCAAACTTCATGTCAGGTCCTTAACCGTCATTCAAACAAACTAAGAAGGCGTTGCCTTGACGCACTAGAAATGAATGTGCGTTGACTGGTTCAACGAGGCCCGGCCGCCACGGAAGTCATCAATATGATGTTTGGTGAACGGATTATCGATCATCTCGAAGAACCGGGGCCAACCGATGCGGTCAATCCATTCGCCGACGCGCTCGAAGTGACGGGCGTCATCTTTATAGGCGTAGAGGATTTTCATCACCACTTCCTCTACCTCCGGCCAGCGCGGCGGGTTGTTGGGCAGGTTGGCGACAACCAGCTTGTGGAATGTGGGTTTTGAGCGGGCATTGGAATGTTTGCCACCGACCCAGATCGCGATTTTGGTCGACTCATCTGAATTGATCTGCATTGGCGGGCAGGGCGGATAACAGGCCCCGCAACAAATGCATTTCTTTTCATCAACTTCCAGCGTCGCCTTACCATTGACCATGGCGGGCCGGATGGCGGCAACCGGACAACGGGCGACAACGGCCGGACGTTCGCAGACATTGGCGACCAGGTCATGATTGATCACCGGTGGTTTGGTATACTGAACGTTGATCGCGATATCGCCCTGACCGCCGCAGTTGATCTGGCAGCATGATGTCGTAATACGGACCCGGTTGGGCATTTCTTCGGTGACGAATTCCTTGTGCAGGCTGTCCATCAGGGATTTGACGACGCCCGATGCATCGGTGCCCGGAATATCGCAGTGCAGCCAGCCCTGGGTGTGAGAAATCATCGATACCGAATTACCAGTACCACCGACGGGGAAACCTTCTTCCGTCAACTTGTCGATCAGGGGCTGAACCTGTTCAACCGTGCTGACCATGAATTCAATGTTGGACCGTGTGGTGAAGCGCACATGACCTTCGGCATACTGATCCCCGATGTCGCAGAGCTTGCGGATCGTGAATACATCCATCTGACGTTGCGTGCCGGCGCGCACCGTCCAGATTTCATCCCCGGATTTGGCGACATGATGAAGGACACCAGGGCGCAGGCGGTCGTGCCAGTCCCAGTTGCCATAATTTTTCTTCATAATGGGGTGCATGTAGGGAAACGGGTCCGGAACACCGGTTTCGATGGCGCGGCGCGGCGTAGTTTTAATCTCGTTCATTGTTTTGCTCCCTATTCCGCAGCTTGAGAGGCGGGATGACGATCACGCCATTTTTTCGCTTCTTCATCCCAATCGTCCGTGCGGACGTAGGAGTTGGTGCGCGGATGCGAGATCATGTTGGGATCAATTTCCACGCCAATGCCTTCAAGGAAGGCGGGCAAGCCGATGCGATCAATGCATTCGCCGATACGTTCATGTTCGAGCGCGTTTTCGGCAAAGAATTCGATCATGGTTTCAGAAAGCTCCTCGAGCTTTTCGAAATCTTCATCCGTGTCGAGTTTCATGAAGGGAATGATCACGGAGCCCAATTGATCACCAATTTTCAGAGATCGCTTGCCACCAACGAGAATGCTGGCGCCACGATCGTCCCCAGGAGACAGAGCCTTGGTCATAACATTGATGCAGTGCATGCAACGCACACAGCTTTGGTTGTCAACATCCAGCGTGTCATCGTCATTAAGGCTGAGCGCATTGGTCGGGCAACGGGTGATGACATTGTCGATCGTGTATTTGCGACCCGCCTGCTTAACGTAAGCCTTAACCTCGTCCTGATTGACCTTCATGTCGTCGCGCCAAGTGCCGATAACGGCCATGTCTGCGCGGTGGATGGCATTCACACAATCATTGGCGCAGCCCGAAAACTTGAATTTGAACTTGTAGGGCAACGCCGGGCGATGCATTTCGTCAAGAAAGGCGTTGATCACCGTGCGGTGAGCGCGGACTTCGTCGTAGCATGACTGTTCGCAGCGGGCATGCCCGACGCAACTCATGGAAGTCCTGAGCGCCGGACCGGCGCCGCCGAGATCGAAGCCGATTTCATTCAAGGCATCAAAAGCGCCTTGAGTGTCGTCGGTCGAGCAGCCCTGAAACATGATGTCGCCACTCTGGCCGTGAAAGGCGATCAGACCGGACCCGTGCTCTTCCCAGATGTCGCACATCTTGCGCAGCACGTCAGTGTCATAATGCATACCTGCCGGAGGCTGAACACGCAGGGTGTGAAATTCTTTTGAATCCGGAAATTTTTCGGCAACTTCCGAAAAACGGGGGATAATACCACCGCCATAGCCGTATACGCTGACGGTGCCGCCTTTCCAATACCCGCGCCGGGTTTCGTAGGAATGTTCCAACTGACCCATCAGGTCTTTCATCATGTTGGAATAAGGCTTCTCGTCATTGTTGGCGAGACGTTTCAATCCGCTAACGAAGCTTGGCCATGGGCCATCTTCAAGCTCGTCAAGCAGCTTCGTATCATGTACTTTCTTGGTCACGATGTCCTCCACTTTTCCAGCCGCAGCGCCCTGCGCCAAAAGCTCAAATTTACGATCCCTGTTTACGGCGGCATGATGTTTTCCCCATGTTATCGCCCGGTCAGCGTCCTACTGGACATAGCTGACAAAAATCATCATATTCAATTTTTATATAATGTTCAAGAGAGAGAATCCCATCCCCGTTTAAAAAATACGAATTCTCCCCGGTTTTTCGATTGAGCGTATCTTAAAAGCTCCTATGTTGATTGCATGAATGAGGCCCGACCCGCAATGATTTCCGCCACTTTTAACGCCCAGCCAAACACTTCGAAATATCCCTTTGATCTGGATGATGAAACGTCATATTCGGAATGGCGGCGGCTGAAACTTGAGGGCTATCCAGATACTCTTGACGCATTTGCCGTCCCTATACGTGACCCGGAGTCGCCAAGCCAGGTGGAACTTGATGCAATCGCGCGGCTTTGTGCAAAGGCCAACATGGCTGTTTACCATGTGGACCGCCCGCTCGGAAAGAACGGGGCGCTGAAGCTGGCCCACATGCTGGGGCTGAATCGCCTGGATGTGCCTTTGTATACGAAAGAGCCCGGTGTCACCGAAATTCAAAATGTCGATAGCGGGCGGCAGGGAGAATACGCGCCTTACACGGACCGCGCCCTCAGTTGGCATACCGATGGTTATTACAATTCATCCGAAAACCAGGTCAGGGGCATGGTGCTTCACTGCGAACGGGCGGCGACAGAAGGCGGGGTCACGTCGCTGCTTGATCCAGAAATCGCCTATATTCGGTTACGCGACGAAAACTCCGGTTATATCGCCGCAATGATGGAAGAGAACGCCCTGACCATACCTGAGAATGTGGAAAGCGGCGTGCTAGTCCGCCCGGCGGAGACCGGCCCGGTGTTTTCCGTCATCGAAGGTTTCCTGCACATGAGGTTCACGGCACGCAGACGCTACATCGAATGGAAGTCCGGCAAAACCCTGGAACGCGCCCGGGAGTTTCTGATGGCCCTGCTTGAGGCCCCTGACGGTCCGGTTCTGCGTCACCGTCTGGCGGCCGGTGACGGACTGATCAGCAATAATGTGCTTCACACACGAAGCGCGTTCCGGGATGAGAATGACGCCCAGACCGGGAACGGACGCCTGTTTTTGAGGGCGCGGTTCCTGGACCGCGTATCGGTAGTCAATGGAGATGGTGAAAATGACTGATAACATGACACGGCTGAGTGACTTTATTATACGCAATCCCGATATCATGACGTTTAGCGATCTTCTGACGGCGATCGGCAATCATGGTAAACAGGGGGCGACGATGTTGCAGGTTGATATCAAACCTGATTTCGCCGACACGCCGAGAAATTGGGAAACCATGGTCGAGGAAACCTTTACCTGGGGGGCAAGATGATAGAGGGCGATACACGTTCACTGGACCGCTTCGCCACACCGTTCGGCAAGGACGTGGAAATCATTGAGGTGCTGGCGGAAAACGATGTCCAGCTTTTGCGGGTGCGTATTAAGGAAGGCAGCCGTTTCACCATGCTTGATCTTGACCCGGCAACAGCCCTCCACTGGGGGAACCTTATGGCATCCTGGGCGTCGAGTTATATGGGCGAAGCAGAAGAAAGTGATCTGAGTGAGGGTGATAGCGGACAATGAGACAGTTTCCGGCGTTTATTGATCTGGTTGATCGCCCCGTTCTGGTTGTTGGCGGCGGTGCGATGGCGGCGCGGCGGGCAGCCTTCGCACGGCGGACCAAAGCCCGCGTTACGGTCGTCGCGCCCGAACTCAGTGCGGACTTCGACAATATTGGCGGTATTACCCATATCAGCCGGGATTTTGAAGCCGCCGATGTGGACGGCATGCGCCTTGTCTTTGCCGCATCGGACGACAAGGCGTTGGAAGAGCGTGTGTCGGCCGCGGCCGAAACCCGCGATACTCTGGTCAATGTTGCGGACCGCATGGAATTCTCAACCTTCATCATGCCGTCCATTGTTGACCGTTCGCCCCTGATCGTCGCCATTTCATCCGGGGGACAGGCGCCGGTCCTGGCCCGCATGCTTCGCGAAAAACTGGAAAGCCTTGTCCCCGCGGCATTGGGGCGACTGGCCGACTTTGCCGGTGGATATCGCAAACAGGTCAAGGCGGCGATCCCTGATATTGGCCGCCGTCGCCGGTTCTGGGAAAATATCGCCAGAGGGGCTATCGGGGAACGCGTGTTGTCCGGCGAAATGGATGGCGCAAAACACATGATTGCTGATTTGATCAGCGCTGAAGAAAAAGGCCGGGGTGACGCCCTGGCGGGCGAGGTTTATCTGGTTGGCAGTGGTCCCGGTGATCCCGACCTTCTGACCTTTCGCGCCATCCGGTTGATGCAACAGTGTGACGTGGTATTGCATGACCGGTTGGTGCCGGACGAAATACTGGATCTGGTGCGCCGCGACGCGGACCGAATTTTCGTCGGCAAACAGCGGGGCGATCATGCCATGCCCCAGGAAGAAATCAGCCGCACCCTGGTCAGGCTGGCGAAAGAAGGCAAACGTGTGCTTCGTTTGAAGGGCGGCGACCCGTTCACCTTCGGGCGGGGCGGCGAAGAGATTGAAATGCTGGCGTCGGAAGGCGTGTCATTTCAGGTCGTGCCCGGCATCACGGCGGCCAGTGGCTGCGCGGCCTACGCTGGCATCCCGCTGACGCACCGCGATCATGCCCAGGCCTGCGTGTTTGTCACCGGCCATACCAAGGACGACAAACTCGATCTCAACTGGACCATGCTCAGCCAACCGAACCAGACCGTGGTCGTCTACATGGGGCTGAATTCCGTTGGTGAGTTCATGAAATCGATGATGGAACACGGTGTGCCCACGGATACGCCTGCCGCCGCCATCGACAACGGCACCCGCGTCACCCAGCGTGTTGTCACGGGTTCGGTTGCCACGCTGGCCAAAGATATAGAGGCAGCGGAGCTGCCAGGCCCGGCGCTGGTCGTCGTCGGTCATGTGGTTGAACTCGCGGATAAGTTGCAGTGGTATGGGGCAGGAGGCTCTGGGGCCTGAATGGGGCCAGAATGGGACCTGACCAAGGTTTGACTGGGGCCAGAATGAGGCCGGAACTTAATCATGCATATCGAACAAATTTCCCCGGCGCGGGCAGATGTCAGAGGGCTGATCAGTCAATCTGATGAACAACTTGCCGAATTGTACCCGCCTGAAAGCAACCATCTGGAGAGCACAGACGACCTTTCCAGATTAAACGTCCTGGTGCTGGGGGCGTTTAATGATGGCGCCTTGGTCGGGATCGGCGCGGTAAAAATCCTGGTTGAGGATGTCGCGTATGGTGAGATTAAACGGGTATTTGTGACACCTGAGTTTCGTGGACAGGGCATTTCTAAATTAATCATGGCGGAACTGGAACGGCGCTTGATCGAGAACCAGATCGGCATTTCCAGACTGGAAACCGGCATCGCCCAACCAGAAGCTATCGGGCTGTATAAAGGACTTGGCTATTTCGAGCGAAGCCCGTTTGGTGCGTATCAACTTGATCCATTAAGCGTGTTTATGGAGAAGGTTCTCTCCGTATTGTAGCTCGCAGAGAATACAGTTATGTACAGGACATTCTGGAGTTTAACTGTCTCAAAAATACGTACCATCTAGGATCACCGTCATGAACATCCTGACCATCACCGCAGGCCCCTTTGTTTTCAAAGCTAGGCTCGAGCTCGAAACCGCACCCAAAACCTGTGCGCGGTTTTTGGAGTTGCTGCCGTTCAGGAACAAGGTCATTCATTCGCGTTGGAGCGGTGAGGCGGTCTGGGTGCCGTTGGGGGAGTTCGACATGGGGCTAGAGTTTGAAAACCACACGGTTCACCCGTCGCGTGGCGATATCCTGCTGTATCCGGGCGGCTTCAGCGAAACGGAAATCCTGTTCGCCTATGGTAGCTCCAGTTTTGCCAGCAAGATGGGGGATTTGGCGGGCAATCATTTCCTGACGGTGATTGAAGGCGGCGAAAACCTTAATGAATTTGGTCGTCTGGTGTTATGGGAGGGGGCACAGGATATCGTCTTCTCAGCGAGTTGACACCTGTGCCCCTGGCTCCAAGTTTTGACGAGGTTCTGAAATCAGAATTTGACGCCGGTTTTGCCATTGACCGCCAGGACGTGCCAGGCCCAGTCATGGTCTTCCGAATCACTGGATTTGATTTTGACTGTCCATCCCAGCTTTGGTGAAAAGTAATAGGTTCGGGAGCCGGACCAGAACCCGATATTCACCTTCGACTTGTTTTCGATGACAAAAACGTCGAATTCTCCGGCCGGGATCGTGATTTTTGTCTTCTCCTTGACGGTCAATACATCCGTCCAGGTTTTTCCTCCCTTGGTCCGCTCAACGCTAACGGATTTGCCGACCGCCAGAGGTGAAAACGGTTTCAGTTTGTCCTCTTCGATGTCGTAGTGATCAGGATTACACGTCCAGCACAACAGGAACATGGTGCCGCGGTATTTACCATTGCTGGTCCAGTTGACCCGATTTCCATCTGCTTTCCCGACAACAACCAGCGACGTTTTATCGCTGTTGATGTCGCCCCATAAAATCTCTGTGCCTGTTGGGGCGTACTGCAAAGCTTGCGCGTTGGCATGCGGTGGCGACATGAAGGACAACATGGCCGCAAAAACGCCAGCACCGTAAAAAAAATTTTTCATTTTTTCGATTCTCCAGCTTTCAGGTTAACCCGCCTCCTTCCAGACCGTTCACTTTCAGCCTGCCACAAACGGGCTTTTCGCCACATGTCCCAACCCAGTTAAATTTTCTCCCAACAACAAACCGATATTTTATGAGTACCATTAAAATTGGAGTACGCACAACAGACGTTATTCCGTAATGATAGATTTTTGAATTAAATATCTATCATTTTAGACGGCTTGATGGGCCGCCCGTCCGCCAAACGGACGAAAATTTCTGACGTGTTCTCGGATTTTCTTGATTTAACGTAATAATCATTCGCAGTTACCAGTTTGTGGGTAATTTAATTGAATTGATCCTTGATATTCTACATTCTATGAATATGATGCAGTGTACGGGGAAGTTTTCACTCCCTTCGAGCGCGGTGAAAAAAAGGCCGATAACGGCCACTCAAATGCGCAACGGAGGGGTTTCACGGGAGAAGGAGGAGAAGGCATTGAGGAAAAGAACCTTAACCGCAGCGGCGCTAGGGGCTGTGTTCAGTGTTACAATCGCTATCAGCGGCACCGCCGTTGCCAGCGAGTATATGGTTATGGATGGTCACCGGATTGACAAATCGTTAACCGGCAAACCTGGAAATCCGGCAAACGGGCGCAAACTTGCGATTCATCGCAAAAAAGGCAATTGCCTTGCGTGTCACAAGATGCCGATCCCGGAGCAGGCCTTTCATGGGAACATCGGTCCGGACCTCGCAGGGGTCGCCAGTCGATATTCGGAAGCTGAGCTTCGATTGCGCATTGTCGATCCGAAGGTCCTCAACGAAGATACGATCATGCCTGCGTTCTACAAGAAAGCCGGGCTTCATCGCGTTCTCAAGAAGTTCAAGGGTAAGACCGTCATCGGCGCACAGGATGTCGAAGATATCGTCGCTTACCTGATGACACTGAAATAATCATCCTGCCGGTCCTAAACAGACCCGGCAAAATACCAACAATACATAGCCAGGAGATTTCCATGGTCAGGAAAATCGAAATGCAGCCGGTTAACCGCCGCGAAGTCATGAAAATTGTAGGAGCGGGGGCCGTTACCGGTATTGTCGCTAGTCTGCTGCCCAGTCTTGCGCACGCCGATGCCGCCAAGACGGCTGCCGCTGTCAAGAAAGCGGCTGGTGGTAAAACACCAGCCAGCGGCAAAATCACTCTTGAGTTGCCGCAGATTGCCGAGAACGGAAACACCGTTCCGATTGGTTTTGAAGTCGAAAGCCCGATGACAGACAGCAATTATGTTAAAACGGTGCATGTTTTTGCCGATAAGAACCCGAACCCGGAAGTTGGCTCCTTCCATTTCACGCCAGGTAGCGGACGGGCCAAGGCCTCAACCCGCATGCGGATGGCCAAAACCCAGAATGTTATCGCCGTCGCGGAAATGAGCGATGGGAGCATCTACATGGCGAAATCTGAAGTTAAAGTCACTATTGGCGGCTGTGGCGGCTGAGCGGACAAGGGAGACATACAATGGCAAAATCCAAAGCACGCGTGAAAGCGCCGAAAAAAATAAAAAAGGGTGAGGTGTTCGAGGTTAAAACTCTGATCTCTCACAAAATGGAATCTGGGCAGCGTAAAGACAAGAAGACCGGCAAAAAGATTCCGCAGATGATCATCAACAAGTTTGTCTGTGCCTATAACGGCAAGGAAGTCTTTAGCAGCGACTGGTACGCGGCAATATCCGCAAATCCGTACATGGCATTCTATGTGAGGGCCGAAGCCAGCGGTTCTCTGGACATGACGTGGACGGATGAATCCGGCGCGGTTTTCAAAAAATCGGCCAAGATTTCGGTCACTTGAACAGGGGAATATCATGCGCAACGTAAAAGCACGAGTACTGACCCTTGCTGGGTTTGCTCTTTCGCTCCTGATGCTGCCGGTCGGCGCATCAGCGGGTGAAAAAAACTGGGGTAAATATGAGTCAGGTGATCGTCGCAGCGGATACACTTATGCTGCTGAAGAAACCCGGGCCATGCAGGACGATGAATTCGCCAACCCCGCCAGTATCTGGCTGGATCAGGGTGAAACTTTATGGAGCAAGGCCGAGGGCGAGGCAGGGAAGTCCTGTCAGTCCTGTCACAACGACGCGGCCAAAACCATGAAAGGCGCGGGGACGGTTTATCCCAAGTATGACTTCAAGACCAAAAAACTGATTAATCTTGAACAGCGGATCAACCGGTGCCGTAAAGAAAATATGAAGGCCAAGACGTGGAAATTTGATTCCAGCCAGTTGCTTGGAATGACGATCTATGTCCGCAATCAGTCATATGACATGCCCATGAATGTGGCGATCGACGGGAATGCGGCCCCATTCTACGAAAAAGGCAAAAAGTTTTACAACCAGCGCCGTGGTCAGCTTGATATGTCGTGCAAGAATTGTCACGAAGACAACGCCGGGCATATGGCGCGCGCCAACCTGCTATCGCAAGGGCAGGGGAACGGATTCCCGACCTATCGCCTGAAATGGCAAAAGCCGGGATCATTGCACCGTCGTTTCCGCGGATGCAACAAAAACGTTCGAGCAAAACCTTATAAATCCGGTTCGGACGAATACAATAACCTGGAACTTTATGTCGCCTGGCGCGGTCGGGGGTTGCCTGTTGAGGCGCCTGCTGTCCGTAACTAGCGTGTAGCCGGAAGACGTCTAAATCAGGGGGGTGCGGACAGGTTTCGCATCCCCCGAATTTTTATTATCAGTATCCTTTGCTATGGGGAGTGCCGGAACGTGCTTGATCGCCGTCAATTTCTTCAGGTTGCGGCTGCAACCGCAGCGCTTGCAGGGGCCAGCGGGAATATCTCGCGGGCTGTTGCCAAACAAAAACTGACCCAGAAAGACTTGCTGTCCTTTGAGCCTAAAGGTCAGGTGACGCTGTTGAATTTTACGGACTGTCACGCGCAACTGGCGCCGCTCTATTTCCGTGAACCGTCCGTCAACCTGGGCGTTGGAGAAGCATTTGGCCTGCCGCCCCATCTGACGGGCCGGGAACTGATGAAACGGTTCGGGCTGGAAGGCGGATCAGCAGAGGCCTACGCCTTCACCTATGAAGATTTTTCGGCTTTGGCCGGGACATACGGCCGGGTGGGTGGCATGGACCGCATGGCGACACTGGTCAAGGCAATCAGGGCGGAACGCCCGACCAATACCTTGTTGCTGGATGGCGGGGATACCTGGCAGGGGTCCTATACGTCCCTGAAAACCGAGGGTAAGGACATGGTCGATGTCATGAATGCCCTGGGGGTTGACGCCATGACGGCGCACTGGGAATTCACCTACGGCGCAGACCGTGTGAAAGAATTGGTCGATGAGCTCAAATTTCCGTTTCTGGCCGGTAATGTTCAGGATACGGAATGGGAAGAAGAGGTCTTTGAATCAACCACGACGTATGAACGTGGCGGCGTCAAGATTGCAGTGATTGGTCAGGCGTTTCCCTATACGCCGGTCGCCAACCCACGCTACAAAATTCCAACCTGGTCATTTGGCATTCGCGAAAAACTGGTCCGTAAAAGGGTGGAAGCGGCGCGTGCAGATGGCGCCGAGCTTGTTGTGTTGTTGAGCCATAATGGGTTTGACGTGGACCGTAAACTGGCCTCCCGAGTTGATGGTATTGATGTCATCCTGACGGGCCACACCCATGACGCCATACCGGATGTCATCAAGGTTAACGATACGCTGCTGGTTGCCTCCGGCTCACACGGCAAGTTTCTGGCCCGGCTTGATCTGCAGATCGACAAGGGCAAGGTGACGGATTATTCCTTCCGCCTGATCCCGGTGTTTTCAGATGTTATCACGCCGGACCCGGAAATAGCGGCTGTCATCAAAAATATTCGTGCACCGCATGAGGCTGAAATGGGGCGGGTTCTGGGTAAAAGCAAATCACTGCTCTACCGGCGCGGTAATTTCAATGGCACCTTTGATGACCTGATCTGTCAGGCCCTGCTGAAGGAACGAGACGCGGAAATTTCCTTGTCGCCGGGGTTCCGTTGGGGATCAAGCATTTTGCCCGGACAGGACATTACGGTTGAAGACGTATTCAATCAGACCGCCATTACCTATCCCAACGCCTACCGGACGGAAATGACCGGGGCTTTTCTAAAGGAAATTCTGGAAGACGTCGGCGACAACCTGTTTAACCCCGACCCCTACTACCAGCAGGGCGGGGATATGGTGCGTGTTGGCGGGATGGGTTACAGCTTTAATATCGCCAACTCCATGGGGCAGCGGGTATCTGATATGGTTCACCTCAAGACAGGCAAGCCAATCGAGCCAGATAAAAATTACGTCGTCGCCGGTTGGGCGTCAGTGAATGAAGGCACCGAGGGACCGCCGGTCTACGATCTGGTAACGCGGTTTATAGAAAATGCCGGAGAGGTCAGCGTCGAAGAAAACAACAACATCCGGGTTTCGGGCGGTTAATCCGCAAATTGGGAGAATAGGGTACCATGGACGGTTTTGACGTTTCCTATGCGGGTGCGCTGGGTGCCGGGATATTGAGTTTCCTTTCTCCCTGTGTGTTGCCGCTGGTGCCGCCCTATCTTTGTTTTCTGGGCGGCGTCACCATCGATCAAATGACCGATGAAAAAAGTGATCAAACCCGCCAGATGACCCGGCGCGTTTTTACCGCCGCCGTATTTTTTGTTCTTGGCTTTTCAACCGTGTTTATTGCCCTTGGCGCCACGGCGTCGGCGATGGGGCAGCTGGTCGCGGATTATCTGGATCTGTTGTCCAAGGCGGCGGGCGTCGTGATCATTATTCTCGGGGTTCATTTTATCGGGATTGTCAAAATTCCGTTTCTGTATCGCGATACCCGTATCCAAACCGAAACCAAACCGTCCAGCCTGTTTGGGGCCTACATTATCGGCTTGGCGTTTGCCTTCGGCTGGACACCCTGTGTCGGCCCGGTTCTGGCGGCAATTTTGTTCGTCGCCGGCAGTGAAGACTCGGTCACTTATGGTGTCAGTTTACTGGCCGTCTATTCCGCCGGTCTCGGCATTCCGTTTCTGGCTGCTGCCCTCGCGGTTAAACCTTTTATGGGGTTTATGAAGAAATTCCGTACTCACATGCAGACCGTCGAGCGGGTGATCGGCGTGCTGCTTGTCCTGACCGGGGTCATGTTCCTGACCGGAACCTTTTCAACATTAAGTTATTGGCTGCTGGAAACGATACCAACGCTTGGCAAGGTCGGGTAGGCGACTTTTTCGTTTAGCCAAAACGCAGATAAAGCAGGTCGTCTGACGAAATCATTTCGCGAAGAATATTGATCACCCGGTGTGAATTTTTTTCCTCGATCGCATCCCACATAAGCCCGAGTGAATGAAGCGTCTGATCGACCAGACGTCTGAACTGGGGATTGTTTTTAACGTCTTCGGAGGCGGTGTCGCGGCAACGTTCATACCAGTATGTCATCAGCGCCGTCTTGCGGCGAAGGTCGTTGATGTTGTCGGGATTGGAGAAGTCCGGCGGGTTGTGACGAAATGTCCAGATCGCCTTCATGGCGGCATTGGCCCGGTCAACACGGTCTGAAAACAGAAAGACGCCGTTTCGGGCGCGCAGGTCCGAAAGAATCTTTCGAACCGGGTCAACGTACTTTCTAGCCGCCTCCAGATTGCCCTCATCCGTGGCCTTGATACCGTCCTGAAGGCGTTTGGAAATTTCCGTTAGCGAAGACTCCCACGACGCATCATTTGCATAGATGCCAGGAGGCGACTTGGCGAACCGCGTAACAATGACCCGCCACTTGTCGTTCATGTCCTGTAAACCGAACGAGGCAACCATGGCGTTGCCTGTGCGCAGGTAAAATGTCGCCTCGCGGTAATTGGCATAGGCGTCGGCGACCGCTTTGTGGAATTCATGTACAGGGGCGGCTTTTGATGCAGTAGAGGCCAGCCCTATGACGGCGGATAAAAGCATTGCGGATAGAATTCTAAACATGATCGGTGGCCCCCGGTAAGTTCAAGAGAACAGACATGTGCGCCGTCCCATAAGCATTTTTCAATGTTAGCGATATATGGTATTATATTAAAGTTGAATATGTTAGCTTCCCCATTGCACAGACGGTCGGATAGGTGGATATCAGAAGGTAGGCGCGTATGATTAGCAGGCGACGTTTCAATACTCTGGCAGCTGGTGCAGCAGCCGGTGCGGCTCTTGCGCCACATGCGGTCTTCGCCGCGGGAAAATATGCGGACCCCGTGTTGGGCGAAAATGGTCTTTATCACGAACCTTTTTTTATGGACAGTTTTCTCGAAGTCGCCGACGACTTGAAGGAGGCGGCTGATCTGGGCAAGCGGTTTGCCATTATGTGGGAACTGGAAGGTTGCCCCTATTGCCGTGAAACTCATTTTGTCAATTTCGCCATCTCCGAAATCAGGGAATATGTCGAAAAGAACTTCATAATCGTCCAGCTGGACGTGATCGGGGCACGAAAAGTTGTTGGTTTTGACGGCAAGAGCATGGGGGAAAAGGCGTTTGCCCGGGCCAGCGGCGTAAGGTTCTCGCCGACATTCCAGTTTTTTCCGGAAACGCTGGATGGTCTATCGGGGGCTGATCTCGCTAAACCGGAGATCGCCCGGATGCCAGGATACTTCCGCCCGTTCCATTTTCTGACGATGTTTCAGTTTGTGAACGAGAAGGCCTACGAAAAACAGGATTTTCGAGCTTATCTAAAGGCTAAAATCAGGTCCTACAAAGATGCAGGCAAAGCAATCCCCAACTGGAACAGTTAACGCCTAGTCACCATCCTGCGAGGGCGGCTGAGCTTTCCGCGGCAGGCACAGCATGCGAATGACCCGTTCCGCTTCCTTGCTGGCCAGGCTGTAATAAATCTGTTTCGATTCCCTTCTGGTCGCAACCAGACCGTCGGTCCGCAACCGGGCAAGCTGCTGCGACAGGGTCGGCTGGCGAATTCCCAGAACCTCTTCCAGCTCGCTTACATTCTTCTCTCCGTTCGCCAGCGTGCAGACGATGACCAGACGATTATCATTCGCCAGCGACTTGAGGAAGCTGCTCGCTTTTTTCGGATCTTCCAGTTGTAATTTATCCATATCGACCGTTCATTATTCCTATGGGTTCCTGATCAGGCAGGAACGGCTAAAATTCCGGATGGCTGGTAAATACCTGCATACCAGTTTATAGGCAAGCGTTGCATCATCAGACGTTCGAGGCAAACGCACGTCTATTGTATCAGCATTGCGATGGTTTGGCTGCATTTGCCGATACGGTCTGTGTTCCGGGGCAGCCGCTTACAGGTGTTTTCACCTTGTCGATAAGCTCACTCAACAACCACCAGAAATTATCTTCACCCGGATACCCCATGATCCGCCCCACTTCCCTGCCAGCATCCATCATGACGAAGGTTGGGGTATACATCACCGGGCGGATTTTACTGAGCGTCTCGTCTCTTGGTGCGTCGATGTCCAGGCGCTTCAGCGGGGCGACGCTCGCTTCGTCCGTTTTGTCGTAAATTATACCGATTTCCGCGTCCCAGGCTTCGCACCAGTCACACCCTTCAGAGTCGAACATCACCAACTCCGCCCCGTTTACCGGGTTAAGCGAGACAGTCATCGCAAGAACAATTCCCGCAATCAGCCGCATTGTTTTCTCCAATTGCCCATCGGGCAATCCAAAATGGCTCCGAAGATCAAAGCCGATTAACAATAGTTTAGCAAAAACGAATATGTATGTCTTGGAAAAACCCTAAAACACACGGGATTTCCTTTATTTTTTAATTAACATTTAAAAAATGGTATTTAAAAAAATTTGACAAAATATAATCGTAATATATATGTATCTATCACAATGTAAAATGCGAAGGGCCAAGCTTCGGCTATTTGAAGGAATTACGATGGAAATGCTTCACGGAATTGAACATGCTGAACATGATGCCCTGGCGTTAAATACCCTACGGCAGGCGTCATGCGTTGAAGCCAATATGTTGCGCGATTGGATAAAAGACGGAGACGTTTTTCTGGTCGATGTGCGCGAGCCCAAAGATTTCGAAACTTCGCGTATTGCCGGGGCGTTTCTGGTTCCGATGTCGCGGTTGGATTGCCGCTCATTTCCTCGTGCGGCAGGCCTGAGAACGGTGCTGATCTGCCAGAACGGTTTCCTGTCGCCGGTTGTCAGGGATGATCTGATCGCTGCCGGGTTTGATAACATCTATGCGCTGGACGGTGGTCTGGGGGCGTGGATTGCAGCGGGATATGATGTCGATGAATAATTCTTTGAAGGGGCGAATGACGTGAACACTTTTTCCGAACCAGGCGCTTTCGAACAGACAGAACCCGAAATCGCCGAAGCAAAAGCAGAGTCAGTGTTTCGTTGGCTTCAAAACGGCGAAGCGGTTCTTGTCGATGTTCGCGAAACCGAGGAATATGCGGGCGAACACATTTCCGGTTCAATCCTCAGTCCGCTCTCCATGTTTGAACCAGACCTGTTTCCGAAATTCAGTGAAAAGCGCGTTGTCATGGTCTGTGCCATCGGCAAGCGCTCGGCGGCGGCGGCCAAGCAACTGGCCAAGGCTGGCTACGGCGATGTCATTAATATGACGGGTGGTTTGCAGGCGTGGAAAAATGCTGGCTGTCCGACGTCGATGGGCGTTTAACCAAACATTCCCCGGGTTACTTTTTTGTACCAATTTTCACCCTGGCGCGCCGTCTCCCGGCGGTCTTCGGCTGTTTCGCCCGGGTCGCTGGAATAACCCTCTATGCCGATGATTCTGCGTTCGCCGATCCGGTAACGTCCACCGACAACCAGCGCTTGACCGGGTTCCGTGAGGAAATAGCAGGCGTTTTCCAGTTTCGGAATCGGGTCACTGGACCCGTTCAGCAGATTATTGATGGCCGTCGCCGCGGACAGTGCCTGGCGGCGGGCGGCAGAAGCTGATTTGGGCATGTCGCCAGCGTCAATGGCGTCACCCAGAACATGGATATTTTTCTGGCGGGTCGACTCGAACGTCAAGGGATTGACGGGACACCACCCACTGTCATCAGCAAGATCGAGCTGTTGGGCGATTTTGCCTGCCCGTTGTGGCGGAATGATGTTGCCCACATGGGGTTTGAAAATTTCTCCATCAGCGATGAGTGTGCGGTCCCGGTTGTTGACATGACTGATCGCGCCGCCGAAATCGGCCGGCACCCATTCAATAAGGTCGCCATATTTCTCCCCCCAGACTTCTATCATGGCGTCCATCAGAGGAAATTCGACTTTCGCATCAAGCAGCAGCAATTTTGATTTGGGTTTGTGCTGATGCAGGTATCCGGCGACCAGTGAGGCCCGCTCATAAGGGGCAGGGGTGCATTTGTAGGGACGGCGCGGTGCGGTAATGATGACAAGACCGCCATCTTCCATGTGTCGAATCTGATTTTTCAGAAGAAGCCATTGAGCAGACGACGTTCCATCGTAAGCGTGTGGAAAGATCAGCTCGCTTTGCGTCCCATATCCTTCGATCTTGTCACTGAGCAGGCGAGTTCCTGGAGCGACGATCAGGCGGTCATAGGGAAGGTCGGCACCGTTAGACAGGCGCACGGTCTGTTTGCCCGGATCACCATCTATGACTGTGTCGTGAATGACGTGGATGGTATTGATCGCGGATAGTTTTTCATAACCGAAAGTAAAGTTCTCCAGCGGCTGAAGACCGACCAGCGCCTGATTGGCGAAAAAGGGCGTCGTGTAGTTCCGGTTGGGCTCAATCAGGGTTACCTCGATACCCCCGCCGGACTGCCCAAGTTTTCGGGCGGCACTGGCGCCAGCGGCGCCACCGCCGACAATAACGACCCGGGCTTTCGTCTGCGCAAGCAGGGGGAAGGCGAACGTGCCGCCAATCGACGCCAGCAGTAATTTCGTAAACGAACGGCGGTTGATTGGTGCGGTCTTAACCGATTTCGAGCGGGATTGTCTGTGAGGCATTGATCAATACCCCTGACGAAGACAGTGAATATGTGGCGGAAGAACCCTTGGAATCTGGTACGCCAAGCACATCATAACCAATTTTCCTTTCTCGTCTCCATCCCGGGTACACTTGACTTAAATCAATGAGATGCCGTTTCAGATAACGTACGTTGTAGCCATATTCAGGTGTACGTTTCCCTGGATAGCCTCCCTGTGAAACTCACCCCGCAAACTTTTGCGGGGTGTTTTTTTTACTCACTTCCCCCATGGCGTTGCGCCGCTTCGATGAACGCGTCGACATGAGATTCAGACGTATTGAAAGCGGTTACAAGGCGCACAACGCCTTCGCCCCAGCGATCATCATAAAATTTAAAACCTTCGGCATGCAGGGCGTCGATCATGTCACGCGCCATGCGGGGGAACAGCATGTTGCAGTCATTGATGTTGGGGAATTCGATGCCGGGAATACCTGTAAGACCACGTTTTAGACGTTGCCCCATGGCATTGGCGTGCCGGGCGTTTTTGAGCCACAGGTCGTCACTCAGAAAAGCCTCCATCTGGCATGAGAGCAGGCGCATCTTCGAAAACAGATGACCGCCCCGCTTGCGGCGAAACTCAAACTCGCGAGCCATGGATTTGTCGAAAAATACAACGGCCTCAGACGCCAGTGCGCCGTTTTTGGACGCGCCAAACGACATTACGTCCACCCCGGCTTTCCAGGTGATGTCCGCTGGGCTGCATTCAAGCTGGGCCAGGGCGTTGGCAAACCGGGCCCCGTCCAAGTGTAGTTTCAGCTTGTGGGTTTTGCAGATATCGGAAATTGCGCCAATTTCATCCGCTGAATAGGTGGTTCCCATTTCGGTGATCTGGGTGACGCTTGCCGCCATGGGTTGGACCATGTGTACGTCACCAGTTCCGCGCCCGGCGTATTCTTTCAGATTTACAGGGTCAATTTTGGCCCCGTCACCGCCCAGCGGAATCAGCTTTGCTCCGCCGCTGTAAAATTCTGGAGCTCCGCATTCGTCTTCATAGATGTGACTGAGCCAGTGACATAGCACGGCGCCATAACTCGACGTCATGGTGGACAAAGCCAGCGCATTGGCGGCAGACCCGGTCGCTACCAAAAAGATTTCTGCGTCGGTTTCAAAAATATCGCGGATGTGCTCGGCAACCCCGGCCGTGTAGTCATCGTTACCGTATGGCATGGTCTGGCCGTCATTTGCGGCGGTAAGGGCTTCTATGATTTCAGGCGAAGCCCCGGTGGTGTTGTCACTGGCGAAGTTCAATTGGAATTCCTTTTTACGTTGGGTGCGGCTCGCGTACAGGATACGGCTGCCAGTCGGTGGTTCGCAATGGAATTTCTCGGAATTGCCGACCCTGGGAATCAACGACGTGTGCGGTAGTATGCACAGCCTGACCATCTACAACGGATGTGATCATCCACACAAGGTTGGGCTCGTAGGCCTTGGACAGGTCGCTAGCAGAAGGTTGCGCCGGGTGATCGGGGTGAGAATGGTAGTGCCCAATGATCCGGTGTTCCGGAATGCCTTCTTTGGCGTTGCTGTCCAGCTCTCTCATGATATCGAAACGAACTTGCGGATCGACTTCAAAGCGGTCGCCCGCGCCGCCTTCAGCCAAATTGCGGCTTTCCACGACTCGTGTGACAACCAAGGCGCCCGCGCCATTATCCCGGCCGACCAACAACCCGCAGCTTTCTTCCGGATACGCGGTTTCAGCGGCGTCCGTGATGAGTTTCAGGAAAGTTAGCGGGAGCGAAATCACCGACCGACCGATACTGTACCCAGTGTTCGCCCGTCGGTAACGTCAATGATGATCACCTTGCTACAGGTTTCCTTAGGGCCAAGTATAATATACAAGCGCTTGCCGTCAGGACGCGTGGATTTGATGAAGCACCCGGGGTTGGTTTTTAGGTTGAGTTCTCCAAAAGCCGGCAAAGGATTGCTGTACTCATCAAGCCGGTTCATCGGGCGCGATGGCGGTTGAGGTTGTTCGGACGTGCTAAACAGATTCCAGTCGGGTTGCGTTGATTTCTTGAAAAAACCATATCCAAGCAGACCAACGCTGCAAACGATCAGCATTCCCAAAAGGATGACGATGTATTTTAACCAGCGCATGATATTGTCTCGAACCGAATTAGACATCTGAGGAAAAGCATATCCCCGTGACTGAAGATACCACATATACCGTGCCCGTGCCCGAAGACAAGACCGGTATGCGCCTTGACCGTTTCCTGGCGGATCAACTGCCTGAATTTTCGCGTTCCCGGTTGCAGGCGCTGATCCTGGAAGGTCATGTCTCTGCTTACGGAAAAGCCGAGAGCAACCCGTCAGCCAAGGTCAAGGGGGGGCCGTATGTTGTGCAAATTCCGCCCGCCATACCGGCGAAACCAAAACCACAGGAAATACCGCTTGATGTGGTTTACGAAGATGAGCACCTGATCGTCATCAACAAACCCGTTGGTTTGGTCGTGCATCCGGCGGTGGGAAATCTGGATGGAACGCTGGTCAATGCGCTGCTTGCTCATTGCGGCGCCAGCCTGTCCGGGATCGGCGGTGTGTCGAGGCCGGGAATCGTCCACCGGCTGGACAAGGGTACCAGCGGCCTGATGGTTGCCGCGAAAACTGATCAGGCGCATCGCCATTTATCCGAACAGTTTGCTGAACATTCGCTGGAGCGGGCTTATATGGCGGTTGTTTGGGGCGTGCCCTTGCCCAGAAGTGGAATGATTGATGGCAATATCGGTCGTAGCGCGGCGAACCGCAAGAAAATGGCCGTTGTTAAGCATGGCGGTAAAACGGCACTGACCCATTATCGGGTGGATCGGGTCATTGGCGCCGGCGCGTCTCTGGTGGAATGCCGCCTGTCTACGGGGCGCACCCATCAGATCAGGGTTCATATGGCCAGCATTGGCCACCCGGTTGTCGGAGACCCCGTGTATGGCGGGGGAAATCCAAAAAGGCTGCGCCTGGCCCCGCTTCCCGTTCGTGAGGCTATTCATGCCCATAAAAACCAAGCATTACACGCATATTTGATAGGGTTTAAGCATCCGCACACAGATGAAATAATGAGGTTTGATATAAAATTATCACAAGAAATCAATGAATTAATATCAAATTTGGAAAAAATTTAAATAAATATCTATACTATACTAAATTCCTTGGGTATTATCTGTCGCATCGTGAATATCCTTCAGGCGGATCAATCGGTTGTGTCTGTGGGTTGAGTTGAAAGGATGCCTCATGGCGCAGAATGCTCTGCGGATCGATTTGTCTCCGGACCAGAATCTGTCTCGCTATCTCCAGAAAATTCGTACTTTTCCCATGCTGGATGCAGATGAAGAGGTCGCTCTGGCGCGGCGCTGGCAGCAGGATCAGGATCGGGATGCGGCAAACCGCCTTGTCAGCAGCCATTTGCGTCTCGTCGCCAAAATCGCCATGGGGTTTCGCGGCTATGGCCTGCCGGTGGCGGATCTGATTTCAGAAGGTAATGTCGGCATGATGCAGGCGATCAACCGTTTTGATCCGGATCGTGGTTTTCGCCTGTCGACCTACGCCATGTGGTGGATCAGGGCGGCCATCCATGAATATATCCTGCATTCCTGGTCGCTGGTTAAAATTGGTACGACGGCGTCGCAGAAAAAGCTGTTTTTTAATCTCCGTAAGCTGAAGGGCAAGTTACAGGCCCTCGACGCCGGCGATCTGGCTCCTGAAAACGTCTCTATTATTGCTGAACAACTGAATGTGTCGGAAAAAGATGTGATCTCCATGAACCAACGCCTGACCGGGCCGGATCATTCGTTGAATACGCCGGTCCGTGAGGACGGCGAAGGAGAGTGGCAGGACTGGCTGGAAGATACACGTGACAATCAGGAGATGGTTGTTGGCCATCGTGAAGAATTCGACAAACGACGTTCTTTACTGGATGGCGCCATGGACCGCCTGACGGACCGTGAGCGCCATATCATTGAGGAGCGTCGTCTGAAGGACGCGCCCGCGACGCTGCAGGACCTTAGTCAGGAATATGGTATTTCCCGGGAACGTGTCCGCCAGATTGAAGTGCGGGCATTCGAGAAGCTGCAGAAATCAGTGAAAAATGCTGCTATCCAGCAACAATACGTCTGCTAGCCTGCTGAAGGCGCCCCCGGAGGTGTTTGACTGATTTCCACCGCCTGCGGGGCCTGTTCCATCTGTTCGGTAACGGTATTCCCCCACTCGTTGATGATGGCTTTCTGGACTGAACGCAGATAGATAACCCGGCGCTCGGCAATGACATTCAGAAAACTTGCGACCACGGGCGGGATGGAAATAAACAATGCCCAGCCAAAACCGGCAGCGGCGTACATAACGGCCAGTGCAAAAACATCAGAGACAATGTTCATCGCCGCCGATATGGAGTGGTCGTCAAACCAGAGTTTCAGTAAGTAGGGAAAAACGCCGCAGAAATTCATGCCGCCGACGCAGAAGGTGGCGAATTTGTCTTTTGAACGATCAACAAGCCCGGCCACGATTGTCGGCAACGATCCAAGTGAAAATACGATTACCGTTGCCGGTACAAGAATCAGAAACATGGCGAAGATTGTCAGGCCCCATAGCCAGAACCCAACTTTCCCAGAAGCCCCGCCCTGTCCGACAGCTTGTCTAGCCATGCCTACCTAACTCCGTTCCAGGCTTCATCCTACCACAACTCCGCGATTAGAAGTACAGTGACGACAGTGAAAGCCATGACAACCGATATCATGGAAGCCGCCTGCTGACCCGTCCGCTCCGCCTTGGTCAGGCGTTCATCTCCGGCGCCCTCAATATCGCGGATTTCTTTCTCCGCTTCCAGCCATTCCGCCTGAGCGTCGGCGTATCCGTCACGGTCTTCCTGGCGGCGTTCGGCGTTATCGACCAGATCGAACAGTTCCGGCAGACTGCCTTTGCGGACAAGGCTGGGTATGTCCTTTTCAATATTTGTCCGGGTAATACGGTTATGGTAGCTGTTGATGGCGGGGCCTAACAAACCACCGACCCAGCTTGACAGTCCGAGCATGGCCGGCTGTCGAAGTTTCCACTGGAGAAACGCCAGCAGGCTCAGCATCCCGACAACGGAGGTCTCTTCCTTTGGTGACGCCAGGGCTTTCAGGTGAGGGTGAATATCTTCGTTGAAGCGTGCGGCGATAAAAGCCGAGACGTGGCGGTCAAGGGGTGATTTCTGGGTGTCGGCGTGATTGGAGACAAAGTCCAGCGCCGGAAGTAAGTGTTCGATGGTGACAACGCAGTTTTTATCGAGAATTGGACTCAGGCACGGCAGGCTCTGGTTAATCTCATAGAGGAGGCGCTCAACTCCATAACCCGGGTCGTTGATCGAAAGAAAGCTTTTCAGTTTGGCAAACACCTGGGTTAATGAGGTCACTTCCGAAAATGGCGGCTCCTGAAGATTGAACCACATCGCCGGGATGTCGTGTGAGAGCAGTTGAACGGAGATTTCAATGTTGCTATTGCGAACGGCCTGAATGGCGGAAAACGTTCCGTAACCATCGGGCATCAAACTAAATCCCTTGTAGCGGATCGGCGCCTGGGGATCGAGTATCATACAGACTTTGGCGATCAGATAATCGTCTGTTCCCTGAAACCCGTCTTTGTGGAACAGGGCGCCCTGAATAACACTTTTAACGGCTTCGGCCTTGCCTTTGTCACCCAGCCCCCGCGCCAGCCAAACGGCAAACGCGTCTTCCTGGACGGCGCGGGCGGCTTCCGGCGCATGGGCGCAGAAATGCAGGGCCAGGACCTTGGGGCTGGTATAGCTCTTTCCCTTGAATGTGAACGGTGAATCGGCTTTTTCCCGACGCGCCTTTTTGTTTTGTCCGACGCTCTGGCCTGTCAGCCAGTTGGATATGTCGGAAAAATTCCAGCGCGACTTCGGGTCATCGTTAAGCATGCCCCGAAGGGGTTCCATCAACGGAAGCGGAACACGGGCGTCACCAAAGATAGCGGCATAACTGCCCTGCTCCAGGCGCAACTGGAGTTGGGCCTCATCCTTTACCTTCGCCAGCGGATTGTGTCCCAATACGAGGACCCCGATGGTCACTCCAAGTGCGAAGATATCGTCGCTACTATCGCCGCTTCCCCGCCCCTCCGGCGAGGCCAGGGCGCGTTCGATGGGTTCATACATAATGGGCTGGTCATAACCGGGCGGGGACGTCACCTGCTCGCCAAAGACGATCTCGGTCATGTCTTCATCTGTAAAGAACAGGTTATCCGGGCGAATGGCCCGGTGTGCTGAATCGTCCTCAGTCAGATATTGCAGGGGGGGGAGCAGCGGTTCCACGAGCCTGCGGGGGACATCGTATTCCGTAATCCGAACTTCCTTGCGGGCAAGGCGCGTTTCAACACGTCCGCCGAGGGGGCGTTCAAAAACAACCACCATTGTGTTTTGTCCCAATGGCGGCCAGTAAACAACATCCCAGTCCGCCAGTGGCAACAGGCCGGGTGCGCCATCACGCTTCATGTAGCGCATGGTGTCGATACGTGTTGGCAGGTCGGGTGTGCAAATCAGCCCAAACAGTTTCCGCCCGAGGTCGCGGCGGTCTTCGACGTTGAAGGCTTTTGCCGTTGGTGAATCAAAGACCGGCAGGGGGGTTCCCGTATCCACCAGATAGCGTTCGCGCAATACCACCGGTCCGCCCGACGCCCCACGTTGAGACGGGGTTTCTTCGTCCTGTCTTTCCGTTTCTGTCGGGGATTCCGCTTGCGCAGGCGGCATCAGGCCAGCCGCGTCATCCGTTTCCAAAGGCAATTCTGCCATGGTCTCACGTCCTAACGCTTATGGGGGCACGGCATTCTTCCGCGCCCTTCATAGCTTTCAAGACGAGATTCTAGTTCGCCAGTCGGCAGAAAACAAGGAAATTTTAGGTTCTGTAAGGGTTGTGTATTGTCTTCCTCAATAAAAAGGCAGGGCAGTTATCAGGGGTCAAACACCGTGATTGACACGTCGGGAGGACGTGGGAAAGCCTGGCAGGCAGTGCCAACGCCAGCAGCAGTGCCGGGAATGTAGCCGAAAGCGCTCGCCGTATTAAATTTTACTGCAATATGGGGCATGACCCCTTTGCAAACATAGGGTGCCGTCAAAGGATAGGTGATGGTAGCTGTTGAAGCGCCATTGGCTTTTGAGAGATTGAAGCCGTCATAGTCAGATTGAGCTATCCCTGAAAAACCAACATTGGGAATAACAAAATTTGCTGCAGTTGAGGTTCCGCCTGCCGATGCCGCATAAACAGCGGCATGACCGCTGGCTTGCGTTGCGTTGCTTGTACCACAAGCATCGCCGTCACCGTCAGTCCATGTCGCTCCCACGCTGATGGTTGTGGAAATCGTTACGCGAACATGAGTCCATGTCTGGAAAAGAGGGATATTGGAAATATCAACATAATTACCGACATCCGCGCCTGCGGAGGCGGCTGAAATATCGAAATTTTTACTGCCTGAACCCAATAGAAATGAACTGGTGCATGCGGAATCCTTGCAAAGTTCAGCTTTGGTGATCGTCACATTAAAAGTCGAAGGTTGAGCCGCTGTCCCCGGTATGGCAGCCTCAACCTGAAGCGGAACAGACGCGCAAACGGCAGACGCCAAGATAAAATAAGTTAACTTCATCATCAGTTTCCTCTCGTAATGAAGACGCCGGAGGATTTACGTTCGACAATAATCTTGTTCTCACGACGGACCTTGTCCAATCGGTATTGACTCATGTCACGCATCAACCATGGGTTCCCTGATACCCATTGGGAACTCAAGGCAACAGGGCGCGTTCCCAAATCCATCGTCACGCGCATTTTAAAAAAGTATTCGTTGTTGTCGGCGTCATCAATGAAATTGTCACTCTTGACGCCGGTTTCAACTTGCAGGTTTTGGTGGATATCCATCTCAAGTCCAGCTTCCCAACCCTTGATGTCCTCATCGACATTGGACGTCTTCCACCAGTACCGTCGTCCGTGAACACGCGCCCATGGCAGGAAGGGAACTTGTGAGGCAAGACGAATATCGTGACCGTCCAGAACCTCTTCTTCATTGCCTGCTCCTGCGGTGTGGCTACTGGAGGCTTTCCAGTAGGAATTGGCTCCAAAATCAAGCCCAGCCCATTTGGCTTCCACACCAGCGCTGACACGTTGATGGTTGTATTTCCAGCCATAATCATAAAAGCCGTTCAAACCGACCAGAACACTGTTATCAAAAAGCAGACGCCGATACCCCAGGCCGACGTTTGTGACATCCCGTTCGATGCCCAGCAGTTGGTAACGTCGTTGGCTGACTTGTGTGAAAACAGTATCTTGTACATCCTTACTCTCGAATAGAGGAAAGACGCCGAGAACCGACCAGCGTGGCACATTATTTTCGTTAACTTCCCACTCACCTTCGATGTGTTTTGCCCATTCAGGTAAATCTTTACCAAATGAGGGAAGCCAGAAATCAGCTGCTGTCTTGCCGAGAGAAAGTAAAGCGCCAGGCGTATTGCCTTCCGCCGCTTGACGGGCAGACTGCATGAGGCTCAAACTCAGCGTATTCATCGCGGTCATTTTATCGCTTTGGGGGGGCTCCGAAGGCGTGGAAATCAGCCAGCTCTCAATATTCGCGTTTTTTGATCCGAGATCTGTATTCACGACAAGTGATGACCCCGGGTCGCTCTGAGCGGTACCCACCATCAAAAATGTCGCAATCGACGCAGCATGAATTATGGAGTTCTTGTTCACTTGGTATCTTTCCCAACTGTCTTTTTTAATCTGATTCCAAATGAATTGCCCACAACTTCAATTAGTTGTTTGGTGCAGCCCCCCTGAATTAAATCAACCTAATGTGATTTAAATCGCCCTGTAAAGAGAAATCTCAAGCTTTTAAGTTTGCATAGCGCCAACATCTATCGCCGACTCACATTGATACTGTCAGCCGGATGCCGCGCTTATCCGCGCTCACGGCTCTGACCGGGTGCGTATGCTTCGTCCCTAGTCGGCGAACGGATCGTGCACCATGATCGTATCGTCGCGTTCGGGACTGGTTGACAGCAATGCAACGGGAGCTTCGATCAGTTCTTCGATTCGGCGCACATATTTGATGCAGGTGGCGGGCAAATCCGCCCAACTCCGTGCTCCATATGTACTTTCTGTCCACCCTTCAATGGTTTCGTATACTGGTTCGGCGCGGGCCTGGCGGACTGTTGAGGCCGGCAGATGATCATATATTTCGCCGTCAATCCGGTAGCCGGTACAGACCTTCAGTTCCTCCACGCCGTCCAGAACATCCAGTTTGGTCAGCGCGATGCCATTGATACCGTTGACCTTGATGGCCTGGCGGACCAGAACCGCGTCGAACCAGCCACACCGTCTTGGCCGCCCGGTAACGGTGCCAAATTCGCGCCCCCGTTCGCCAAGCCCTTGCCCGACCTCATCAAACAGTTCGGTCGGGAAGGGGCCTTCGCCGACCCGCGTGGTATAGGCCTTGGTGATGCCGAGGACATAATCAATGGCACCCGGTCCCTGGCCGGAGCCGACCGCCGCCATCCCGGCCACAACATTAGACGAGGTGACGAAGGGATAGGTGCCGTGATCGACGTCAAGCATGGTGCCCTGCGCGCCCTCATAAAGGATACGTTTTCCCTGGGCCCGCGCCTTGTCGAGTTCCTGCCAAACCGTCCGCACATAGGGCAGCAGCTTGGGCGCTATTTCCTCAAGTTCGACAAGCAGTTTCTGACCAGAAATTTCTTCCATACCCAAACCGCGAAGCAGGGCATTGTGGTGGGTCAGCAGGCGTTCGACCTTGCTTTCCAGCACATCAAGATCGGCCAGATCCCCGGCGCGGATGGACCGCCGCCCGGCCTTGTCTTCGTAGGCCGGGCCGATGCCGCGGCCGGTGGTGCCGATTTTACCCTTACCGGCGGCTTTTTCGCGGGCCTGATCCAGATGGCTGTGCAGCGGCAGGATCAGCGTGGCCTGCTCTGAAATGTGCAGATTATCGGGGCTGACCTCGATCCCCTGTTCGCGAATCCGATCGATCTCAACGATCAGCGCCCACGGGTCGAGAACGACGCCGTTACCGACCAGTGAGAGTTTGTTTTTGCGAACAATGCCCGACGGCAGCATGTTCAGTTTGTAGGTGGTGCCGTCAATAACCAGCGTATGACCGGCGTTATGCCCCCCCTGAAAACGCACGACAACCCCGGCACGTTCAGACAGCAGATCAACAATTTTGCCTTTTCCTTCATCGCCCCACTGGGAACCGACGACTACTACGTTGGCCATATGTTCAGACTTTCCATCTCGGGTTAAAGTTTGCGCGTTTCATTCGCGCTAAAAACATGAGTGCACTGCAAGCGCTTCGCTTCCGTCACGTCATCATCAACCGTTGCCAGACCGGCAACCGCCGCCCAACCTTCATGACGAAGTTTTCCGGCTGCTTCGGCGGTTGTGCCCAGGGGCAGGAAGATGCGGTCCTGTGGACCGTGTTCGGGCAGGGCGCGAAGCACGGTATCCATGAACAGGGTGAACCCGGTAGAAGGTTCCCGCAGGCCATTGTCACTGTTTGCAACGTAGCGTCCCCCGGCGCCAAGTTCGCCCCTGACACCACGCACGAAAAATGTGAATGTGACACCGCTGTGATACTCGAACCCGCGATTTTCCACGGGGTCGATGGTCATCGTCAACTCGGGGGCGGCGGTTTCAATCAAACTGATGACTTCCGCCAGCGCCTGATATTCGACACTGGCCTCGTCACCAAGATCCAGGCCTCTCAGGACAGCCATGGTCTTGTGCGCCGGTCCGGCCGCAGCCAGCATGGCACCCAAAACCTGACATCCTCTCGCCCCCAGGTCGTCCCTCAACAGAGCCACATCCGCCGCGTCTTTACGATCAAGGGCCAACCGCAGTTGGCGTGCGGCTTCATCCGAGACGTTCAGTTCCCGGCAAATGGCGGGCACCAGCGTCGGGATGCCAAGGTCGATCGAAAGTCCGGACACGCCTAGTTTGGTCAGGGCGTTGGCCGCCATGACAATGATTTCCGCGTCGGCGGCGGCTTCCGCGGCGCCGATCAGTTCCGCGCCAACCTGGGAAAACTGGCGTTCCGGTCGAAGCTGGGTCCCCTTGACCCTGAGCACCTGTCCGGCGTAACTGAGGCGCAACGGGCGCGGCGCTTTCTTGAGGCGGCTGGCGGCGATGCGCGCCACCTGTGGCGTCATGTCGGCGCGAACCCCCATCATGCGCTGGGAAATCGGGTCCATTACGCGAAATGTCTGCGACGACATGGATGTCCCCAGACCGGCCAGAAGCCCTTCTTCAAATTCGATCAATGGTGGTTTGACCTGTTGATAGCCGTGACCTGCGAACGAGGATAGAAGCCGCTCCAGAACCTGGGCTTCGAAGGCCGCGTCCGGGGGCAGCGTATCGGACATTCCGGCAGGCAGCAGGGCTTTGTTCTGAGGCTCGTTCATTGGGTTTTGTTTCTGACTGATGGAACAGGTAGATAGCATATTTGCTGCTTTTACGTAGCGAAAATCCGCCGATGGAGCAAGCATTGCCGGGCAAAAAGGTATTTATCGGCGGCAAACTGTTCTAAAGTCGGGCAACTTAGCAATTTGTCGAAAAGGCCAACATAAATGTTCCTCCACCTTCTTAGCGTGCCGCAGAAAGAGTCGTTCCTGGTGCTGGCGCAGCGACTTTCCATGGTTGACGCAGAAGAGGACGGGAGTGAATTGCGGAAAATCGAAGAACTGACGCGCCGGCTGGCCCTGCCTGCCGGCCCGAACATGGCTGCTGTCGCCGTTGACCTTGATGTCAGTGCTTTTGATAGCCGCCAGTCCCGGTCCATCGCCATGATGGAGTTGCTAAGTGTTGCCTATTGCGATGATTTTCTTGATGACGCCGAATCAAACATGATCAGCGACATCGCCGTGGCATTCGGGTTTAATCAGGAAGATCTCAATAAAATGGCAAAATGGGCGATGTCGTCCCTGGACCTGACCCGACGTGGCGAGACCATGATGAACAGGTAGCTATAAGCCTGATTAGAATTAAAAATATCCGACTAATTCTGGTAAGCCAAAGTTAAACGGATACGATTTTTGTGATTTTTCCTATTTTAATTTTCTAATTATTAGGATTCTTCTAACAGTATAATATATAAATATTGAATATGTAAGTGGACTCCCTTATGGTCCGGCCAATTAAAAAAGCTGGAAATCAAAAAAAATCCGACCTAATCCAATGGGAGTCTTACATGCACGTTAGTGAATTGCTGCTTAATCAGGACAAGGATCTTGTGACCATCCACGCCGAGGCAACAGCGGCAAAGGCGGTCGCCGTCCTGAACGAGAACGACATCGGCGCCATGCCGGTCTGTGACCTGGACGGGGGCCTCGTCGGCATCATTTCTGAGCGTGATATTGTCCGGGGACTCAGCAAAAGTGTCAGCGGCCTGAACGGCCTGACGGTTGCCGACCTGATGACCAGAAAAGTTTTCAAATGCACTTCGGATGAGGATGTCAACGACATCATGGCGACCATGGATGACCGCCATATCCGGCATATTCCCGTGGTTGAGGGAGAACGCCTCATTGCCATGGTCAGTTCCCGCGACATCATGGCGGCAGTGCTTCAGGATACAAAAAACCACTGTAAGACCCTGGGTCTGGCATACGAGATGGTGCGCTAGGCCAGTATCCGGGCAACTGCGCGAATTAGCACATCTGCTCGCCCACCGCATATTCCGGGTCTTCGTCACCTTGCAGGTCCAGAAACTGCTTCCAGTCGATTTTCGGCGGTGCCGGTTCGGCAAAAGCGGGCGACGTCCACGGGGCAGATACCGCCAACAGCATCGTCGCGACTATCAGAATGCGATAATTTAATGTCATCGTCGCAGTATGGGCGTTGCCTTCGGATTGTGGAAATCACTTTCGGGTGAAAAGTGTGAATGCTTCACAGGCGGGTGAAAAGTGTGAATGCTTCACAGGTCACACATTGCCCGTATATAGTCTGCACCGTCTATGAGGGACACAAACGTATCTGCGTGAGCGGGACAAAGGGCGGCAATGACGAACCGGGCCAGAGTAATTTTTGCGACAGTTGCCGTCATGGTCGTTGTTTTGGGGTTGCTTTACGCCAATCAGCGTGCGGCTCACCGGGCGGGCGATATCAGCGCGGTCATCGGTGCCCATGTTTTTCAATCGATGGATGCCCTTCACCGTTTGCGGTTTGGCGTCGCACGTATTGTATCGTCGACCAATGAACTGATCGTGCTGAGTGCGAGCCGGACAGGTTCGGCCGCCGGGAACATTCCCGAAAGCGAGCGGGAACAGCAGTTAGTTGAGGAAGGGCACGCCATTTTTGTTACCGCGCTCGACAAATTCAAGAAGAGCCACACGTCGTTGGCGGGGGCCAACGTTGACGCCTATCAGACGCTAATTGCGGAAATCGAGAAAAGATACGCGGCCCTGATTGAGATTACGGAACTCATCAGCGAAGACGTCAGGCAGTCATTTGATCCAAAAGCAGTGGCGACATTGAAAGAGCAGTTTGAGGGCCGTGAACAAGATGTTCTACGTGCAATTCAGACAATCATCTCAATTGGAAATACGGATAGCCGCCGGTTGATCGTCGAAGAACTGGCGCCTGTCCATCAAATGAAAAACAATACGATTGCGCTGGCGGGTGTTTTTGCCCTTGTTTTGTTGATCTATTCCATATTCGTTTTCAGGGTTTTATCGCGTGAGGAGAGTGCACGCCTGACGGCCGAGCAATCGACGGCGGATTTGGACCGCGCCCTCAATGAAAAAAAACAGGAAATGGTCAAGCGGGTTGAACTGGAGAAAACGCTTTCCCATGCCCACAAAGTGGAATCTGTTGGAACCCTGGCGGGAGGTATGGCCCATGATTTCAACAATCTTCTGGGGATTACGATGGGCAATCTGGAAGTTTTAAAGCGATTGACCGGAGACGATAAGAGCCTGGGGAAGTATATTGATACGGCGTTGAAAAATACTCAGCGTGGGGCGGAATTAACCAAAAGGCTGCTCCGCTTCGCGCGTAAAAATCCGCGGCGGACGGCGACCGTATCCATCAACACACTAATTGAGGATATGGGCGAGCTTATCGCCAAGTCGCTGACGGAAACAATAGACTTCAAGTTTGATTTAGGCAGCGACCTGTGGCTGACGGAGATTGACCCGGGGGATTTTACCGACGTTCTTGTCAATTTGATCATCAATGCTCGGGACGCCATGCCAACTGGAGGGCGGCTGACGGTCAAGACCGCCAACGTGGTGCTCGGTCCAGATCATGCCTTCATGATCCGGGAAATTGTTCCCGGCGATTACGTTATGATGACGGTCGCTGATACGGGAACGGGCATAGAAGAGGAGCTGATCGAAAGGATATTCGAACCCTTTTTCACAACCAAGGACAACAGCAAAGGAACCGGCCTTGGACTCAGCATGGTCTATGGTTTCGTTAACCGCTCCGCTGGGGATATCGCGGTCGACACGGACCCGGGTAGAGGTGTTACGTTCCGAATATACCTGCCAAGAGCGACGGGGAATGTGCCGGTCGTCGCCCCGGATGAAGATGGTGTCGGTCGATCTTTTTATGGGACTGAAACCGTGCTGTTGGTTGATGACGAGGAAAAACTTCTTGAAATTTCCGCCGAATATCTTAAGCAGCTCGGGTACAGGACCTTGACCGCAACTGACGGCGTGAGTGCGCTTGAGGTTTTAAGAGGCTCAGAAAACATCGACCTGCTGTTTAGCGATGTGGTCATGGCAGGGGACATGAACGGCTTTCAGCTGGCGGAAAAAGCGGTTGGAATCGATCCAGGGCTCAGAGTTCTGGTAACATCTGGTTTCGTTGATACGGACGCCCTGAAGAAGGCGGGAATAAATTTCACTGACGAAATGATGAAACAGTTTTCTTCAAACCTTTTGCCCAAGCCCTATAGCCAGCACGCACTGGCATCCTGTGTACGCAAAATTCTTGATCGGAAAGATAGTGATGACGAACCCCCTTTTGCTTGTCGTTGATGACGAGAAGGACATGGCTGAATTCATTGGCGACGTTGGTAAGGCTGCCGGATTTGACGCCGAGATTACAACTTCTGGAAAAGAGTTTCAGGACATTTATCTTCAGAAACAACCGGACGTCATCGTAATGGACGTTATGATGCCGGATTTGGACGGGTATGACCTGCTTAAGTGGCAGAGCGAGCGGAACTGTAAAGTTCCCACCATTCTAATTAGTGGATTTGATAGCTCATACCTGGAAATTGCCGAGACGGCGGGTAACGGCATGATGGGAAATATTGTCGGTACGCTGGGCAAACCATTCTCATTTGACGACATGGAACAGATGCTGAAAAAAGCGCTGGCGGTGAACTGACCGGGTTCTCAAATGTCTCCATAACAATATTCCGGTTGGGTCGGTGGGTAGAAACCGCATATGTAAGTCATGCGATAACATCGGGCTGTAACAAGTTGTGCTGGAGATAATCATGAAATCCGATCCTGCGGACATTCTTCTCGCCCTGGATCAGCGCGTTGAAGGTATTATCGATGCCTGTAGCGCTTGTGGGGCTTGCGTTTCGGTATGCCCGACGCCGGGAATTAATGCCATGGCTGCCCCTGATCCCCAACAGATAACAGCAGGCGTTCTTGATATCCTGCGTAACGGACCGGGACCGGAGAATGCCGTTCAGTGGGCCGAAGGATGTTGCGGCAGCGGGTTTTGCCTGAATGTCTGCGAACATGGGATCAACCCGCGTTTCATGCTCAACATGGCGCGCCGAGCCCTGAGAAAGGGCGACCCCATCGACCGGCGCAAACAGTCGGGCAAGGATGATTTCAAGGGCATGAGCCGTGGCGTGCGCCTGATCTCGCGTTTGCAAATGTCGCCCGAGCTGCTGAATCGCCTGAACCCGTCGTCCCATCCAGACCGCCCGGCGCCGCCGGACCTGATTTTCTATACCGGGTGCAATATGCTGAAAACACCACATATCGGCCTGCTCTGTCTTGATGTGCTGGATCGGCTGAGTGTCAGTTATGAGGTGCACGGTGGTCCCGCCAACTGCTGCGGTATCTTGCAGCTTCGATCAGGTGATGATGAAAATTCGGTCAGGCAAGGTGCAAAAACCATTGAACGGTTTACCGCCACCGGAACGACGGAAATCCTGTCATGGTGCCCAACCTGCCAGATTCAGTTTGGTGAAACCCTGATGCCGGGGTATGCGGCTGATGGGTCCGCTCCTTTCGATGTCACCATGTTCCCGGTTTATCTGGCAAACCGCATGTCCGACCTCAAGCCCCTGATGACCACGCGGGTCGAGAAACGCGTCGCCTTGAATGAATATCCAGGAGCCATTGGAGTGACCGAAGCCGTTACCGGCTTGTTGTCGGCAATACCGGGGCTTGAAGTGGTTGAACTGAAGCTGCCACGCGCCGGGTATCAGATGACCTCGTTGACCAACCGAGATTATGCTGAAAAACATCTGGCGGACTTGCTGCGGGCAGGCGAGGCGGCGGGCGTTACGACATTTGCCAGTGTATTTCATGGCGATCACCGGGAATTTGTCAGCCACGAACCCCATTGGCCGTTTGAAATTGTCAACTATATGGACCTGATCGGTGAAAGTATGGGGTTCCATCGCCCCGACACGTTCAAGAAATTGAAACTGATGCAGGATGTTGATGCCATGATGGCCGAGGCCAAAGCCGAGATCGTTTCAAACAGGCTTGACCCGGAAGAGGTTCGAGACGTCATCCTGAAACAGATTCTGGGCGATCAGCTGTTGCAGGCTGCGCCCGATACTCATCCTCGTCGAGGCTCCTGAAGTTTGACCATCAGGGGCTCCGCCGTGCTACTTGCCGCGCCACCAACAGCGCCGTCAGCCCGGCCCCACTCATGACCAGGGCCAGCATAATCACCATGTCATACCCCCCGGCAGACCAGATGAGGGCCGAGAATATTGGCGCACCGGCGTAACCGATCATGAACGGCACAGCGAGCATGCCGGAAATGGCGCCAAAATTCTCCTTGCCCAGCAACTCGGCGGTAATCACCGGGCGGACAATGCTGGTGACGCCGTATGCCGCGCCCTGCAACACCACGAAGATGAAGATCAGCCCCAGCATACCGGTGGCGCCAAGCAGGATCGCGGCGGCCGAACCCATGCCGATAAAACAGCCGATGGCGATACCAAAGATGGAGACATGGCGTTCGGCCATCATCATGACAATCCGTCCGGTGACCTGCATGGGGCCGATCATGGATGCCGCTAAAACCGCGATTTCCGGTGTCGTTCCCCGGTCATCCATGATTGGCAGCATGTGGGTCAACAGCATGCCATGATCGATGGCGATGGCGGTGAATGCGATGGCGAGCAACCAGAATATTGGAGATCTGAGAACCTGGCGCGCCGACTTTTCATGGGCCTGTCCGGTTTTCTTTGTGGCGTTTAAGCTGTCGCCTGCACTGCGGCATCCATGCCAGATCAGGGGCACGGCAATCACAGCGACGGCGAGTGCGAAAAACAATATGGCGTGCCGCCAGCTCAACAATTCGGTGAGTGTATGAGCCGTCGGAAAAGAAACGGTGCCCGCCAGCCCGGCAACCAGGGTGATGCGGGTAATTGCCTTTTTACTGTGGTCGCCGCTGACCCGGGTGACAATGGCAAAACAGGCCTCATACAGGGCGCCTGACATGCCGATGCCGATGCCGATCCAGACCAGATAAAATTGCCAGAATTCGTGGACCTGGGACAGCAATACCAGCAGACCGGCCCCCAGCAAGGCGCTCCCCATAAAAACCCTGAAGGCGTAACCCCGGTCGATCAGTGCGCCCATATAGGGCGCGAGAACGGCAGACAGGATCAGAGACGACGTAAAAGCGGCGGAAAGTTCTGTCTTGGAAAAACCGAGATCGCGTTCCCATTCGGGCAGAAGGGCCGGGAAAGAATAATAGAACGCCGCCCACACGATCGTTTCGGCAAAGGCGAACGGCCAGATGATATGACCGAGTGAGCGCGTCGAGTCTGTCTGCATATCGTCGGGGTCCGCTATGATCGCATCGGTCGTGGAATTAAACCGGGTCAAGCGACGATCATCTGGTAAATGCCGCCGGAAAGCAACGCGCTGAAAAGCGCCAGCGCGATGTACCAGGCGAAGATCGTGCGCCTGACCAGGGCGAAAACGGCGATCGCGGCGGGGATGCTGGTTACGCCACCGGCGATCATGAAGGCCATGGCCGCCCCCGGCATCATGCCCATGTCGATAAGTTCAGCCATCAGCGGTACGGCGGCAAACCCGTTAAGGTATGTGGGAATTCCAACCAGCACGGCACTCGGCAGGGTCCACCATGTGTCCTGTCCGAGCCAGGTGGAAATGAATGACGCTGGAATGTAGGCGACCATCAGACTTTCAATCAGGAAAGCGAAAGTCAGCCATTTCCCCAGGAACCAACCGTTGTCTTTTAGGCTGTCGAAAAATTCGTGGCGACGCCCGGGATCTCTCCAGAATTTCCAGATTACTTCGGGGTTCGTTTTTTTCTTGGCGCAGCACCCGCCACCGCCCGCGATGCTGAGCACCGCATTTTCGAAATGCCCAGATCGCTGCATCAAAAAGGTGGCGAAGCCACCCAGCAAGCCGACCATGATGGCGAACAAGGTTTTCGCAAGGGTGAAGTGTAACCCGAGAGTGGCGGCGCTGATGACGAACATTTCGGGGTCCATTAGGGGTGATGCAAGCCAGAAGGCCATGACAGGCGCCAGCGGGACACCCGCGCCCAATAAACCAGCTATTATCGGGATGACGCCACACGAGCAGAACGGCGACAATGCGCCAAATATCGCAGCGGCGGAAATCATGCGCACGGGGTTTCCGGAAAAAACCTGGGCGATCAGGTGTTCGGCCCCACTGGCCTTGGCGTACCCGGCGACGGCAATGGACAGGATAAAGAACGGAGTAATCCAGCCGATGGACCCGGCCATGAAGATCAAGCTAGCCGGAATTTGAGCGTGATCGAGTACGGCGAGGACGGCAAAAATAGCGACGAAGGAAAGTATGACAGGCTCCACTTTGAATGAGGGCAGCCGGAATTTTTGTCGAGGGCGCTTGGGGGCTATGTTCTGGGTGGTGTCCATGGTTTTTATCCTGTATTACGTTATTTCCAGAATATTCGAATTATGTGTTCAAAAAAAATCAGACCGCGAGCAGTCAAGCGCTGACCAGCGTGTCTTCGTCATCGAAACCCTTGCAGCATTCGGCGCTGAGAAATGCGATCAAGGCGTCCATCATGCCCGCCGTCGTCCGGCAATGCAGAGTACGTCCTTGACGGTCCTGTTCAATCAGCCCGGCCCACACTAAATGGGCGATATGGTGTGACAGGGTAGAAGCCGGAATTTCCAGGCGGCGCTGTATATCGCCGACCGTCATGCCGTCGGCGCCAGCGCGCACCAGCAACCGGTACACGGCCAGACGGGTCGGGTTGCCGAGTTCACTTAAGCATTTGGCCGCTATCTTTTCATCCATAGTGCTTGATAGGACAAAACAACAGGCAAGTCAACTATATTTCCAGAAATATCGAAATATTAAAAATCTTCGGCACCTGGAAATTGGTTCCAGCCCGTTTCAATAAACTTCGAAAGATTTTTGGCGGATGGTATGACCGATGCCCTCGACAAGTGTTGGGATCATCTTGGTGGTCAGTGTCTGGCCGTCGCCCGCTCCCAGCTTCGCGACTGACCAGCCCTGCCACAGGCGCTTGCCGGTGGATCGGTCTTCAACGGAAACATCAATACGATATGAGCTGGGCGTCGCGATGGTCGTCCCACCCTGACCCCTGTTCAGCAATCCGCCGGAGCGGCTGTTGAAAACATTCAACCGGGCTTTGGCGTTTTCGCCTCCGTCCCGTCCACCGTTGGATTCAAACGACAGAACGTGCCGCCGGTCTGTTGTCGTCCAGGCCCCAACCTCGCCACGGGTCTCGAATGTCAAAATCAGCGGAGCTGACTCGGAAATCCGATACCCCCGTTCCTGCAGGACCCGTTCAAATTCTTTCTGCAGAGCAAGGTTGCTGTCGGAATTGTCCAGGGCCTGAACCTGCAACCGGGCGTCGGATGGAATTTTCCGAAATGAAATTGAATTCATCATGCCATCTTGCGCATAGGCAGAGGCACTACCCGTCAACACCGTGAAAGACAGGAGCAGAAACCCGAGTAGTCGTCGCATAAAAACCTCGCTGGAAATTTCATCAATTCAACCCATAGGGCGAAACAGCATATCGAAGTGAGTCGCCAAGGGGAATCTTTTGTTTTGTGTTTTGTCAGGGACATTGAAAGTACGGGTCTTTTTTAGTATTCCTGCGCGGAAGTTCGTCTCCGAAAATACTCTGAAAGTCACGCATGAGCTCTCGGCCAAGAAAAACCGGTGCAATCGCCTCCGGTCATCCGCAAACCACCGCCGCTGCGCGGCTGGTTCTTGAAGAGGGCGGCAATGCTTTTGATGCGGCGTTGGCGGCGATGGCCGCGACCTGCGTAACCGAGCCAGTGTTGTCATCCATGGGGGGTGGCGGGTTTCTGCTGGCCAGACCGGCGGATGGTAAACCGGTAATTTATGACTTTTTTGCCCACACACCGGTTAGTCGTCTCGATTCTGCAGGCCGGGACTTCTTCCCCATCACCTGTGATTTCGGCACCGTCCAGCAGGAATTCCATATCGGTATGGCGTCGATTGCGACGCCGGGCGCGGTTAAGGGCATGTTTGAGGTTAATGCCGACCTCGGCAGGATGCCAATCAGGCAGATCGTCGAACCGGCAATCGCCCTCGCGCGTGAAGGCATTACGATGAACCGGCTTCAGGCCTATATTTTTCAGATCGTCGGCGGAATTTACATGTCGACCCAGGCCAGCCGGGCCATTTTTGCTTCGACTGACGATCCCGAACGGCTGATCGGGGAAGGCGAAACCATCTACAATCTGGCCTTCGCCGACGCCCTGGATGCCATCGCGATTGAAGGCAGTGATCTTTTCTATAAAGGTGAAATCGCCGCGCGGATCGCCTCTGACTGTCAAATGAATGGTGGCACGCTAAGCCGCCGGGACATGGAAACCTATGAGGTTATCCGCCGTCGTCCGCTGGTGCATAAATACAAGGGTGCTACTTTCCTGAGCAATCCACCCCCGTCTTCGGGTGGATTGCTGATCGCCTTTGCACTGGCTTTGCTGGAGCAGGTTGATTTTGCCGCGGTTGAATTCGGCAGCATTGGACATCTGAGGCTGCTGACACGGGTCATGGATCTGACCAACCAGGCACGGATTGAGAGCTGCCTGCATGAATTGGATGAACATGACGCCGCACAGACAATGTTCGATCCCGCATTGTTGGCGTCCTACCGCCAGTCCGTTCTGGGGCAACCGGCGTCTCGCCGGGGGACGACACACATCAGTATTGTCGATGGCGATGGTAATGCTGCCGCCTTGTCATTATCCAACGGGGAGGGGTCCGGTTATGTGGCGCCGGGAACCGGGATCATGCTCAACAATATGCTGGGAGAGGAAGATATTAACCCGCACGGTTTTCACAACTGGCCAACCGATACGCGCTTGAGTTCCATGATGGCGCCATCAATCGTTATCGGTGCTGATGGTGGTGCGTGTGCGCTTGGGTCGGGCGGGTCCAACCGTATCCGTACGGCAATTCTGCAAGTGCTGGTGAACATGCTGGAGTTCGGTATGCCGCTCGAAGACGCCGTACGGGCGCCACGCCTTCACTTCGAAGCCGGAAAGTTGAATGTGGAAGAAGGCTTTGACGCCGAAGTTCGTGAAGAATTTGCAGCCCCGTTCGGCGATGCCAGGTTATGGAGTGAGAAAAACCTGTTTTTTGGCGGCGTCCACGGTGTTGATGTGGATTCAGCCCGGCGGGTGTTCCATGGTGCCGGCGATGCGCGCCGGGGAGGCAGCTCAGACGTGCTTTGAGAGATCAGGTGGCGTCGTGGGGACGTTCCATTGATTGCAACGGGGTGGTCGGAACGTTTCTGAGGTCCTGACCAAAAAAAGCGAACAGCAGTTGCAGGCCGACAATTATCGGTAAAGCCGCGAGCACGACGGTACCCGCACTTGCGGTGTTTCCTGTATGGATGCTGTCATACCAGTTCCAGCCGCCAAAAATCATGCCGAAACCTGTCAGCAGTCCCCCGAATACCAGCTGCACCGTGGCGATTCCTGGGTCACGAAGGAAGTAATTGTAATAAATGCGCTTGCAGGTGTGTAGAACATGTTTGGCGATGAATTCGGGGATGATTTTGGGGATGTTCATGGCGCTGGTTTCGGCGCCGTAGCGGGCAACCATCGGGACGTCTTCGACGACGGCACGCATCATGCCCAGACGAAACAGCAATTCCGATTCGAAAAAATACCCTTTGGATATATTCCGTGTCGGCAGATTTTCGACCACCGCACAATGGATTGCAGTGTAGCCGTTGGTCGGATCAAAAATATTCCAGTAACCGCTGGAAAGTTTTGACATCAGCGACAGCACGATGTTTCCGGCAATACGCGTCCATGGCATACCCGCGACGGCGTCGGTCCGGTGGAAGCGGTTGCCTTTGGCATAATCTGCCCGTCTCGAAACGATGGGGGTAACTAGTCTTGAAATCTGACCCGGGTCCATCTGTCCATCCCCGTCGAGTTTGACAATAATTTCGTACCCGGCGTCAAGTGCGTGCTGGTACCCGGTCATCGTCGCGCCCCCGACCCCCACATTGGTTTCATGGTGGATTACACGGACCCTAGAATCCCCGCATTGTTGTTCGACCAACTCACCCGTCCTGTCGGGACAGGCGTCATCGACGACAAAGATCGTACCGATTTCCGGGCCGATGTCAGCCAGGACCTCAAGAATGTGGAGACGTTCGCGATAACACGGGATGACGACGGCGATCAGGGGGGCTGGCGGTGTATTCAATGAGTTGGAATTTCGAGATTTCGCCATCGGGCGCCTGTCTTTTCGTCAGCGGATGGCTCAAACTTTAAACGCGCTGCAGAGGGGGGGCAAGCGCCAGACTTGGGAGTATCCACGAAAGACCCTCTCGCCAAGGGCCAAAATGCTGGTTATCATTGTTTGTCAGTGCCAAATTCGACAGTTGACGAAAAGATCGAAAGTAAGCAAAGCTGGACCTGTTGGGGGAAAAATAATGTCTGATACTGAAAGCGGCAGTCTTTCGGCGATCAATTTGCTAAGTGAGTTGTCCGTATCCGAACTGAACAAACTGGAGCAGCAGTGCCGTTGGCGGCACTACAGTGCCCAGGAACAGATTATTGATCGCCAGAGCGATACCACGGATATATTTTTTGTGACTGAGGGACAGGTCCGTATTGTCAATTATTCCTTGTCGGGCCGGGAAATCACTTTCGATGATTTGAGGAAAGGTGAGCTTTTTGGTGAGCTCGCGGCCATTGATGGTCAACCACGGTCAGCCAGCGTGATGGCCCTGAAGGGCTGTCAGGTCGCATCCTTGCCTCAGGAACGATTTCATGCGCTGCTTGAGAATCACCCGAAAATCGCCCTGCGGATGATGGAAAATCTGGCGGGAATGGTGCGGGCTTCAACTGATCGGATAATGGATCTGAGCACACTGGCCGCCAACAACCGGGTGCAGGCGGAAGTCCTGCGCCAGGCCCGGGAAAGCTCGGCAGATGAAATCAGCGCCATAATCAAGCCCATTCCGGTACATGGCGATATTGCCAGCCGGGTGAGCACGACGCGCGAAACGGTCGCCCGCGTTCTGAACGATCTTGCCCGTCAGGGAATAGTTGAACGTCGAAAAGACTCGCTCGTGATCAGTGATATGGAGCGGTTAAGCGACATGGTTGAAGAAGTGCGCGGAGATTAATTCCAAAATAGTAATGCCTGCGCCGAAATAAGCGGTTCGAATGAAAACCAACGGTTGATCAATGGCGACTGGGAACGCCAGATTTTTAAATGTTTTCAATGGCGTCGTTTGACTTGTTGCGTTGAATGATACATGATTTGATATAAGGTGACAGTTGATCGGGAAGACTTTCTGGTTACAATCGCTGTGGTTCATGAAGCCGCTTGTCAGGCGGCGGATTGGTAGCTTAAAAGAGCGGTAAGGCCGCTTCGAAAGTAAGGGGACGTAATGGCGAAGACCATTCTCATTGTTGAAGATAATGATCTCAACATGAAGCTGTTTAATGATTTGCTGCAGGCACATGGGTATGACACCATCCAGACCATGGACGGTCGTGATGTCATGAGCCTGGCGCATGAACACAAGCCTGACCTGATCCTGATGGATATACAGCTGCCCGAAATTTCCGGACTGGAAGTTACCAAAATGCTGAAAGCCGACGATGACTTGAAATCCATCCCGGTCGTCGCTGTTACGGCGTTTGCGATGAAGGGGGATGAGGAAAAAATTCGTGAAGGCGGGTGTGAGGGATATATTGCCAAACCGATTTCCGTTCCGACATTCCTGGATACGGTGGCGATGTTTTTGAATTAAAGCCGTTTACGTCTTTCGACAAACAAAAAGGCCGGGGAATTCCCCGGCCTTTTTGTTTGATCAACGCAACATAATGGTGTCAAGATTACTTGATCTTCGCTTCCTTGAAAATCACGTGTTTGCGAACTACCGGATCATATTTGCGGAACTCGAATTTTTCCGTTGAATTGCGCGGGTTCCTCTTGGTTACGTAATAATATCCGGTATCAGCGGTACTGAGGAGTTTGATAAGTTGCTGGGTCGGCTTTGCCATGATTTCGCATCCATCGAAAGTCATAAATTAAACTTGAGCGGCGCACCATACAACGCGAAGCGTAGGTGTCAAGGCTATGTTTTGCTGCGCTGCTGCTAACCCGACAGATACCGCGACTTCGACCTGTTTCAAGGGAGTCCAACATCGTTTCCAATTCCGATACACGCCTAATCCGGTAGCGCAGGAGCGCGTGTTTCGCCCGCGCGCCGTCAAACTTCTACCTGGTGATCGTGGTCTCGGATTGGAGTCGGCCGGGACAGATCAGGCGATCCCGCCATATTGGCGCTGAAGGGTGCGGGCCAGCATCACTGCACCTTGGTATCAATCCAAAAGCGGCAGTGTGAAAAAAAAGGTTGAACCTGCGTTGGCTTTGCCGTCAAAACCGATTGTGCCGTGATGCTTCTCAATGATCGACTTGGCAATGCTTAATCCCAGGCCCGTACCTCCCTTCTGGCGATTGTCCCTGGAGTCGGCTTGGGTGAACCTGTCGAAAATATGCTCGCGAAACTCCTCTGGTATACCCAGCCCCTGATCCGAGACTGAGACAATCGCCTCGCCATCAAGGGTCGAAACAGAAATTTCTATGCGGCCATCTTTGTGTGAAAACTTGGCCGCGTTGGACAGCAGATTAGCCAGAACCTGAGTCAGACGGTCTCCATCGGCCCGCACCATGATTTCCGATTGCGGCTCGGTGAAAACAAAGTTGACACCATGAAGTTCGGCCAGTCCACGGTTGGTTTCTACAACTTCATTTACCAGACCGGAAAGTTCGAGAGGCCGCATGTCAAATTCCATACTGCCGGTTTCAAGTTTTTCAAAATCAAGAATGTCATTAACGAGGTCGATCAGGCGCTCCGTATTGCGGCGTGCAACATCCAGTAATTCCTGCGCCTGTTCCGGCAGGGATTCGATGACGTTTCCTTTCAGCATTCCGATAGACCCCATCATCGCGGTCAAGGGAGTGCGGAGTTCATGACTGACGGTAGAGACAAACTCCGATTTTTCCCGGTCAACCTCGACCCTTTCGGTGATGTCCCGCCCAATAAACAGAACCTGTTTTTTTTCGTTCTCATGTCCCTGTATGGGCGTTATCCTGGCTTCGAAATAACGTTTCCCGGCGGGGACCTCCAGGGGATACTCAAGCAGACACAGCCCGCCGCTTTTCAGGGCGTCGCAAATGCCGACGTGTAATGTTTTTGCCACATCTTCGGGCAGGATATCAAAGATTGTTTTGCCCTGTATAATGGACTTTTCGGCATAAAGCAGGTCACTTCCGCCAGCGATGACCTCAACGTAACGCCCATCCTCATCCAGAACAAACAGGACATCCGGTAAGGTTTCGACGATCGTCGCCGTGCGTTCGTAAAGACGTCGATAGAGCTCTTCGCTATTCCGAACGGCTTCTTCAGCTTTTTTGCGTTCGGTAATATTTGAAATCGATCCGGCGATCCGATGCGCATGACCATCTTCATTGCGCAACGCCAGACCACGATTCAGCACCCATACGTCGTCTCCGTCTGGACGGTTCATACGGTGTTCGCAGGCAAAATGATCGGTTTTTCCCAGCAAATGAAATTTAAGCGCTTCTTCGACACGCCCAAGATCATCCGGGTGAACCCAGGCAAGCGCCTGTTCGGAAGGGAGATAACCCTGAAATTTAGAGATACCGGTAACGCGGGCCATATTTGCAGAGGCGAAGAATTTATCCTTGTCGATCTGCCAGTCCCACATGCCGTCATGCGCACCCTCGATGGCAAGTTTATAGCGCTCTTCATGCTCGCGAGCGGTTTCCTGGGCTTTTTTCTTTTCCGTGAAGTCCTCTACTGTCTGGAACACAAGTGACCAGTCGCTCTCGTGATCGACAGCGATCGTTGTCGAGGCCCGGATGTAGATGCTATCGCCATCCGTCGTGGTGTCGGGGCCCTCCAGTTCGACCCAGACCTCGCCTTTGGAAAACCTGTCCAGCAATGTTACGAAAATATCGGAAAGCCCGGTTTCCGGATTGTAGGTCGTCAAGTCGGGAGGGGCATTGAAAATATCGATCAGGTCCCGCTTGCTGGCCGCCCCATAGACCTTTACCGCAGCCCGGTTAACGTTAAGAACTTTTACCGCCGGCGCGAGTTCGGCCAAAATTTTCGGATGGTCGCGGACGTATTGAATTACATCCGTGACACCGGAGCCGAGGAGACGGTCAATAATTCGTTTGGCTTCCGACCAATCTTCCACAGTCGCTGGTATAGGGGAATTTTCCAGTCGATAGATATCCAAATTGGGGACCTTTCAAGACCTATGAAACTGGCGTGGCGTAATCTCCGGCATTTGTTTGTTTTCTAAAGGAGCTACGGCACCAGGTGTTTTGAAACATCTACATTTATTTTCGTGCCTGAACAGAGCCCGCTGACAAATCGAGCGTCTTTTCGTATATCGACGCGTCGTCTAGGATCTGTTTCGCCACTTCTATTTCGGTTCCAGATTTGTGTTTTTCAGGCGGGCATGTCTGCCGTAGTTTGACCCGCGTTTCTTTCGGTTGAAGCGCGGGTATCCTCCAGGATTCATACGTTGCCTTCAGCTCCGGCCTGATCATCAGGGCTTTTTTGATGGCATTTTCCACGGAACTGTTCGGTGTGGACGTGCAGACGACCGGTCGAACGCCAAGGCCATGAAGCGGGTAACCGGAAGGAGCCATGAAACGCGACCACGTCAAGGTTATTTCGCCGCTGTTGGGGAGCCGGATTACGGTCTGCACCGTGCCTTTACCATACGATGACGTGCCGACCACAACCGCGCGGTTTCGGTCCTGGAGGGCTGCCGCTACGATCTCGGCGGCAGAGGCCGACTTGCCATCAATTAAGACGACGACCGGAAGGCCATCGGCGAGATCGCGTCCGTCGGCTTCATAATTGTGCAGACTGTCAAGGTGGCGGCCCCGGGTCGAAACAATACCGCCGTGAGTCAGCAGCAGGTCCGCGACTTTTACTGATTGCTTCAGCAGGCCCCCAGGGTTGCCCCGCAGATCAATGACGATACCTTTCAGGTCTTCGCCCATCTGGATTTTGGCCGTGGTCAGCTTGCTGGCCAATGCGTGTGCGGTGTCCTGGTTGAAGCTGGAAATCTTAAAATAAAGAATGCCATGATTGCGCTTTTCAGTAACGGTTATCGGTACGATATGTGTTCGTGTCAGCGTGACCGCCTGTTGCACCGGCGGTTCGGAGCGCCTGATGGTCATGGAGACGCTGGTTTGTGTCGGTCCGTGCAGCAGCGAAACCACATCGTCGCTGTCAAGACCTGCCAAAGGTTTGCCGCCGATTTCCGTGATAACGTCGCCAGTTTTCAATCCGGCCTTGTCAGCCGGAGTTGCGGGCAGAACACTGGTAATCACAAACCGGCTGTATTTGGCTTTGAAGGTGATGCCAATGCCACCAAAGCCATCCCGGCGGGCGCGATTTTTAGTAGCTTCTTCCGCGCCTGCATAACGCGAGAAAATATCCAGACTCGACAGGACGCCATCAAATACGGCCTCGAAAACCTTTTCCTTGCTGGCGGCTCCCATGTCCAGGGATGCGTGCTTGGCTGCGGTGGTCATGTCCGATGTCAGCGCGGCCCAGCCAATAATGTTGTCGGCGTCCGGTGCCTTTATGGTCTTAATGCCCATACCGGAATAGGTCAGCGTGACCATATCGAGCAACCGCTCGATCTTTAGTGCCGGGTCAATGGATGAAAATCCGCCGAGGCCGTTGAGTGCGATTGATTCAGCGCTAACGCTTTCTATGTATTTTTCTGTGATATTGCGATAACCGGCGGCGAACACTTCCATCAGTTCCTGCCGGTCGGCCTTCACCGCTGGCGGCGAAGGCGTGTAGGGGACGGCACAGGAACTGAGCGCGACCAGAAAAATCACGGCGCTCAAGCGTTGTTTAATATGACCTAAGTCTGCCATAAGCCTGATTTTCGGCGATTTTCTTCCCGGCGTCACCATTTCTCTTGAATATTAATAAAAAAAACTCTGTTCAAGACTGGGCAGGGCTTACCGTTTCCGCCTTTTTCCATCACTATTGCGTTTCATAGTGTTCTTTCTGGAGGAGCGGTGGCGTTTCCGGTAGCCACCTGCATCTTCATTTTTCGAGCCCGCGCCCGAATCCATAACACCGAAAATCAGTCCGCCAGTGACCGGGCTTGCTTCCAGCAGCCGGACCTCAATTTGATGACCCAATCGATATTCCCTGGCGCTTTGACGCCCAATCAGGGAATGGCGGCTCTCGTCCAGATCGTAATAATCTCCGGGAAGGGTGCTGATCGGGATCAGCCCGTCCGCACCGGTTTCGTCAAGTGTCACAAACAGGCCGAAGCGGGTGACGCCGTTCACCCGTCCCTCAAAGGTGGCGCCGACACGCGCCGACATGTATTCAGCGACAAACCGCTCGATCGTATCGCGTTCGGCGGCTGCGGCGCGGCGTTCCGTACCAGAGATATGTTCACCGACAGCGTCGAAATCAACCTCATCACGCCCCAATCCGCCTTCACCCAACTGGTAGCCAGTGATCAAGGCCCGGTGAACCAGCAGGTCAGAATAGCGCCGGATCGGCGAAGTGAAATGACAATATTTCTGCAAGGACAAGCCGAAGTGACCAATGTTGTGCGGGCTGTATTCAGCCTGGGCCTGGGTGCGGAGGATGATCTGGTTGATCATGTGAACCTCCGGCGTGCCGTTGGCCTTTTTTAGAATCTGGTTGAACTGACCGGATTCCGCGACCTGACCTTTGGCATGCCGCAGACCGACCGAGTCCAGAAATTCGGAAAGCATCGTCAGTTTTTCCGCAGACGGCTGGTCGTGCACGCGATACATGCAGGGTTGGCGTTTTTTTTCCAGTGCCTGCGCCGCAGCCACGTTGGCGGTGATCATGAATTCTTCGATCAGTTTATGGCTATCAAGGCGCTCGCGTTCGATAATCGCCTTGATCGAGCCGTCTTTCGATAACTGCACCTGTTTTTCCGGAAGGTCCAGTTCAAGGGCGTGGCGTGCGGTTCTGGCTTTGGCGAGCACCTCATAGGCTTCATAGAGCGGCGTGATCACCGTATCCATCAACGGCGATGTTGTGTCATCGGCTCGGCCATCCCGGGCGGCTTGTGCTTCAGTGTAGGTTAGGCGGGCGGCCGAGCGCATAAGGGCGCGGATAAACTTGTGGCGATGCAGTTTTCCGTCTGCATCGACCCACATTTCAGCAACCAGACAGGGGCGGTCTTCATGGGGAACCAGAGAACACCAACCGTTCGACAGGGCTTCCGGCAACATCGGCACAACGCGGTCCGGAAAATAAACGGAATTTCCCCGGGTTCTGGCTTCGCGGTCGAGGGCGTCATCGGGACGCACGTACCAAGCGACATCGGCGATGGCGACCATCAGGTGCCAGCCACCATTGTTCTTCGGGTCGTTATCCTTTTCCGCCCAGACTGCGTCATCGAAGTCGCGGGCGTCGGCGCCATCAATGGTCACCAGCGGGACGTCCCGAAGATCAACTCGGTCTTTCGGGCCAACGCCTTTTGCCTTATCCGCCAACTCCAGCGCCCTTGCTGGAAAATCTACCGGAATATCGTGATGATGAATGGCGATCAGGCTACTGACTTTTCCATCCGTCGCATCCAGGCGCTCTGTCACGCGGGCATGGCGCAGGCCAAGGCGTCGTCCGGGGACAACTTCGGAAAGTACCAGATCACCCGACTGGGCACCGTTCAGGTCATCGGGGCGGACTATCAGTTCGTTTTTCGAACGTTTGTCCGTCGGGCGTATCCGGTATTCTCCCTCGACAACCACAATTACGCCCATTGCCTTTACCGGCGCGGCCGAGATGCGGCGAATGGTTTTGCCGGAATAAGTTCCGTCGTCCAGTTCCGATAATTTGGCGAGGGCACGATCGCCTTTGCCAAGAGCTGGTTGGCCGCTTCGTTCAGGGGCCATGTAAATCAGCGGTGGGTCCTGATCCTCGTCCCAGTTCAGTGGTTTGGCGATGAGCTCGCCATCCGCATCCGGGCCGATGACTTCAACAACACCGACAGCCGGTAATTTACCCGCCTCGATCAGTTTGCGCCCGCGTCCTTGCTGCAAGGCACCATCCATCTTCATTTCGCGAAGCAGTTTTTTCAACTCACGCTTTTGTTCGGAATTCAGCCCGAAGGCGCGCGATATCTCTCGTTTGCCCGCGGCATGGGGGTTCTTGCGAATGAAGTCCAGTATCTGTTCGCGATCCGGTAGCGACGATGGTTTGCGTTCACGACCCGCCATGAACTGATTTTAACCGGTTTTTGCTTTTTTGGCGGCAGGTTTTTTCTTGGCAGTGACCTTCTTTTTTGCCGGCGCCTTTTTACCGGATTTGGCGTTGAGCAATTCAACGGCCATTTCCAGGGTTACGCTATCTTTTTCCGTTCCTTTGGGCAGGGTCGCCATGGTGCGGCCATGCTGAACAAAAAATCCCCAGCGGCCCTGCTTCATGGTAATGAGCTTTTTGTCTTTCGGGTGCGGGCCGATTTCCTGTGGTGGATCTTTTTTCGGTGCACTCGCCATCAAGTGTGCCGCCCGGTTAAGACCGATGGTCAGAACATCATCGTCGCCTTTAAGCGAAACGAAGGTGCCACCACGTTTGATATAAGGCCCGAAACGTCCAATGGCGGCAGTAATCATGTCCCCAGTTTCCGGGTCAACACCGACATCGCGGGGAAGTCCAAGCAGGCCAATTGCCGTGTCCAGATCCATCGACGCCGGGTTCATGGTGCGGGGCAGGGACGAACGTTTGGGTTTGATTTTTTTAACGGTCGGCTTTTTCTTGGATTTGGCACCGGATTTCAACACGGGCGGTGGGACGATAACCTCTTCTTCCTCACCAAGCTGGACATACATGCCATATGGGCCCTTGCGCAGCGTAATCGGTTTGCCATTTTCCGGGTGAACACCAAGTTCCTGCGGTCCGCTCGCCGCCGGGTCCGTATCGCCGCCGTTGGTCACCTCAAGCGGCCGGGTGAAACGGCATTCGGGGTAATTGGAGCAGCCAATAAAAGCACCGAATTTACCAATCTTCAGATTGAGACGGCCATCTTCACAGGTCGGGCATTTTCTGGGGTCAGCGCCATCTTCGCCGGGGCGGAAGAAATGTGGCCCCAACAGTTCGTCCAGCTTGTCCAGGACTTCAGAAACCCGCAGGTCCTTGGTTTCAGCCACGGCAGAATCAAAATCACCCCAGAAATCACGCAGTACCTTTTTCCACTCAATCCGTCCGCCGGAGATTTCATCAAGCTTGTTCTCAAGCTCGGCGGTGAAATCGTAGGCGACATAACGGGTAAAATAGCTTTCCAGGAAGGTTGTCACCACCCGGCCCCGGTCTTCTGGGGTGAAGCGGCGTTTGTCCAGCGTGACGTAATCACGTTCTTGCAGGACAGAGATAATGTTGGCGTAAGTAGACGGGCGACCGATCCCCAGTTCTTCCAGGGTTTTGACCAGGCTGGCTTCCGAAAACCGGGGTGGCGGCTGGGTGAAGTGCTGGTCCGGCGTAACTTTTTCGCGGCTCATTGCCTGTTTTTCGCGTAATGGCGGCAGCAGGCGGTCTTCACTGTCCTTGTCACCGCCAAGGTCAGCCACGTCGCCGTCGTCATGACCCTCCATATAGAGTCTAAAGAAGCCGTCAAACGCAACCACTGAACCGGTCGCCCGCATAACGACATTGTTGTCATCTGAAGCTATGTTGACGGCAACCTGATCAAGAATGGCCGACGCCATCTGGCTGGCCACTGTGCGCCGCCAGATCAGGGTATAGAGCTTGAGCTGTTCATCATCCAGGACCGGGGCGACGTCTTTCGGATGGCGCGAAATATCTGTCGGGCGGATGGCTTCGTGCGCTTCCTGCGCATTTTTGGCCTTGGTTTTATATTCGCGTGCCTGATCCGGCACGTACGCCTTGCCAAAATCGTTGCCGATCAGGGCGCGGGCCGCGTTGATGGCTTCGTTGGATATCTGCACACCATCGGTCCGCATGTAGGTGATCAGCCCTACGGTGTCGCCGTTCAGATTGACACCTTCGTACAGGCGCTGGGCGACCTGCATGGTGCGCTTGGCGCTCATGCGAAGTTTGCGCGACGCTTCCTGCTGGAGCGTCGACGTGGTGAACGGCGGCGCCGGATTGCGGCGCGCCTGTTTGCGTTCAATTTCCCGAACTTGAAAATCACGGGCTTCAATGGCGCCGACCGCCGCCTTGGCGGCAGCTTCATCACCAAGATCGAATTTCTTAAGCTTTTGACCATTCAGCTGGGTCAGGGTGGCGTTAACAATTTTGTTGTCGTCCGTCTTGAAGTCGGCTTTGACGGTCCAGTATTCCTGGGCAACGAAATTTTCGATTTCCGTTTCGCGTTCACAGATCAGGCGAAGCGCCACGGACTGAACACGACCGGCGGAACGGCTGCCCGGAAGTTTGCGCCATAAAACCGGCGACAGGGTAAAGCCGACGAGATAATCAAGGGCGCGCCGGGCGAGGTAGGCTTCCACCAGTTCATCGTCCAGTTCGCGCGGGTGCCTGAAGGCTTCCAGAATGGCATCTTTGGTGATTTCGTTAAAAACGACCCGTTTGACGTCGACGTTGTCCAGGGCTTTTCCTTGTCCGAGGACTTCGCGCACATGCCAGGAAATGGCTTCGCCTTCACGGTCAGGGTCAGTCGCCAGATACAGGTGGTCGGCCCCTTTCAGGGCGCTTTTGATATCCTTGATATGCTTCTGGGCCTTGGCGTCAACTTCCCAGTCCATGGAAAAATCGTCGTCCGGGCGGACGGACCCATCTTTCGGCGGCAGATCGCGGATATGACCATAACTGGCGAGAACCGTGAAATCGCTTCCAAGGTATTTGTTGATGGTTTTCGCTTTTGACGGCGATTCGACGACGACGACGCTGCTCATGAGTGGTGTATTTACCTGTTTCAAATTTGCGCCCACAGATGTGGCGACGCCCGTCTGTAACCCTTGAACGCTCAATGGTCAATCGTTGATACGAGTTAGGAGAGTTGGCGACTGAATCCCGGTTCGTCAACCGTTGAGCACAAAATAGCGTAAAATATTCCGGGGTTTTCGCCTTCTTGATGCCGTTTAGGGAGACGCGGCAACTGATATTAGATTACCCGGATGGCGGGTTAGCCGGCCCGCCAGTTCCAGTTCCAACAGCGCTTCATTGAGCATCGACAGCGGCAAGTCACTCTGGCGCATGATCGTGTCCATACTGGTGGGGGTTGGTCCGACCCAACGCTCGATTGTCTGGCGGGCGTCGTTGCAGTCGCGTTCATCAGGAACGCCAGAATTCGTACCGACAGATTGCGGCGGCATGTCTGGCGGTGGGTTTAGTCTGACCTGTCTGTCTGAACCGATGACTTCAAGGACATCGGTTGCTGATTCGGTGAGGTAGGCGCCTTGTCGGATCAGGTCATTGGTACCACGTGCGCGCGGGTCGATGGCCGAACCAGGAACGGCAAAAACTTCGCGCCCCTGTTCAAGCGCCAGGCGGGCGGTGATCAGAGACCCCGACCGTGGCGCCGCTTCGACAACAACAACGCCACGCGAAATGCCAGAAATGATCCGATTGCGCCTGGGAAAATGCCGCGCCTTGGGGCGCGTGCCGGGGGGCAGTTCGGAAACCACAACCCCCCGTTCCCGGATGGCCTCGTATATGGAGCTGTTTTCCAGCGGATAGACGATATCGACACCACCCCCCAACACCGCCAAGGTGCCGCTGGCGAGCGCTCCGCGATGAGCTGCCGCGTCGATCCCCCGGGCCAGCCCCGACACCACCATCAAACCATTTTCACCAAGGTCGCAGGAAAGCTGTTCGGCGAACCTTTGCCCGTTGAGAGATGCATTTCTGGCGCCAATGACGGCGACTGCACGTTTGGATAACAAGTCCACCTGGCCCAGTACGCTGATCAGCGGTGGCGCATCATCTACAAACCGCAGGCGTGGTGGGTAACGGGGATCGTCACGGGGAATCAATATTGCCCCCAGTTTGCGATGCGCCTCGATTTCCTTCTCGGCTGAATTAACGCTGCAGACTTTTATCTTTCCCGCCATGCCTCCACGCCGGGCCATTTCCGGAAGTGCTTCGAGCGCGGACCCGACCGAGCCGAAACGAGACAGCAGTTTGTAAAAGGTATGTGGGCCGACATGCGGGGACCGCGCCAGCCGCAACCAACCAAGAATTTCGTTAAAAGTGTGTAAATTACCATTATGATCACGCATAAAGTGTATATTGCCTATTTGTGGCAGAAACGTCAATACACCGCTCTCGTGCAAGGGTTTCGAAATCGGAATTTGTGTCCCGCCATGTCGGGCGATAAGCCAAACAGGGAGATGGCGCCACCAGCCCTGTTCGTAAATAAGATTGATCCACATCAATGTATTCAGTTACCAATATACCCAGATTTGACTGTGCCTGGAATATTCTGATCAACCTTCACCAGTTGGACTGTTTCATCTGTAGATCGTGGACGGCAAATGTCTACTGCATTAAAAAAAATCGCAGGCATGTTTTGTGTCTTTTGGATCTTGCAAATCGCAAGCTTTCCGGTTCTGAGCCATACTGATGAGGTCATTACCGTCGCCATTGACCGAGAATACGCGCCTTATGAATTTGTTGCGGCCGATGGTACGGCTCAGGGGTTTACCCCGAACTTGTTACGTGAACTGGCGAAAGAAATTGGCATCAGCATAAGATTCCGACCGTTGGCCTGGTCTGAGGCGGTTAAGGGTTTGCAAACCGGTGATATTGATGTGGTCAATATGATCCACACGCGCGAGCGCGAAAAGGATTACATCTTCTCCAAACCCCACAGCAAGATCGCCCAATCTATTTTTCGCCATTCCGGGGTCAAGGAAATCGACGGTCTGGACACTCTTTCCGGACACACCGTTGCCCTTCAGGAAAATGATATCTCGATGGAGAAGCTGGCGTCGCGAAATGATTTCGAGAAGGTGATCGTGCGAAGTAAAATTGAAGGATTTCTGCTGTTGAATTTGGGCAAGGTCGATGCGTTCCTGGCCTCAACGCACGGGGGCATACACCTGATCGGAGAGTTCGACCTAGAAAATGTGGAGCTGGCGTCGGGAAGTGTATTTCCCAAGGACTTCGCATTTGCCGTCAAAAAGGACCGTCATGATTTGATCAGACGACTTGATGCCGGACTCGAGCGTTTAAATGCATCCGGGCGGCTTCGGACATTACATGAAAGATGGCTGTTGTCGGAGGTTCACAAGAAGAGCTGGATCATTGCCCACGCGAAATCTCTGCTGACCACCGGGACATTGCTGCTGTTTGTCATGGTCGTGCTGCTGTCGAGGGCGCTGTTCCTGCGTGAGCGGGCTAAACGAGAACTGGGCATCGAGCAAAAACGCCTGCAGGAAATTATCTGGGGGACCAATGTAGGCACCTGGGAATGGAATGTTCAGACAGGAGAAACAGCGTACAACGAACGCTGGGCTGAAATTATTGGGTATTCGTTGGTGGAGATCTCACCCGTTTCCATCGATACGTGGAGGACGTTCACCCACCCGGATGATCTGGTGGGATCAGATATTTTATTGCAGAAGAATTTTTCCCGTGAACTCGAGTATTACCAGTGCGAAACCCGCATGCGCCATAAAAACGGTAAATGGGTGTGGGTTCTGGACCGGGGTAAAGTTGTCGAATGGACGCTGGACGGCAAACCACTGCGCATGTCAGGAACCCGGACCGATATCACCAAACAAAAACACGCGGAAACCGCTTTGTATGAGAGCAAGAAAGACGCCGAGAAAGCCAATAATGCTAAATCCGAGTTCCTGGCCGCCATGAGCCATGACCTTCGCACGCCGCTCAATGCGATTATGGGCTTTAGCGAGATGATGCGAACGCAAGCGTTTGGCCCCCTTGGCGATCCCCGCTACGAAATTTATGCCAACGATATTCACGACAGTGGCAGCCTGCTGGTCAACCTTATTAACGATGTGCTTGATCTCGCCAAGGTCGAAGCCGGCAAATATGAGCTTGAAGACGCCTCTCAGAATGTTTCCGCGCTGATCGAAATCAGTTTTCGCCAGTTGAGGAAAATGGCGGAAACGTCCGACAAGACATTACGCGCGCAAACACCCCAAAATACACCATTCTTGCAGGGTGACCGCAGGGTGCTGATTCAGATTCTCAACAATCTTATTTCCAATGCCATCAAGTTCAGTCAGGACGGCGGCGGCATTGATGTCATGGTGACCCAGGATACTGATCATTGCATTCATATCAGCGTCGTGGATACCGGCATTGGAATGTCGGAAAATGATATCGCCAGGGCGTTGATGCCATTCGAACAGGCGGATGGAGTTCACTCGCGACGGCACGAGGGTACGGGGCTGGGGCTTTATCTTTGCGTCAACTTCATGAAACTTTTCGGTGGGACACTTGAGATTGAAAGCGAAATTGACAAGGGGACTCAAGTTACCCTTCACTTTCCGCCCGAAAGAACAATTCCTGTTCCGGACTAATCCAGAACAGGAATTGCAGCTTTGCTCAGCGTTGCCCGAAAGCTACCGTCGGGCGGCGTGTCTATAAGCGGTTGACGTATCGTCGCTATTTCACCGGATGGAAATCGAAGGCGGAATCGGCGTGGAAATAGAACTCACAGGGCGTGTTGGAAACACACGCCGTCGCATGTTCCACGCCCGCGGGCACATACCAGTAAGAACCGCTTTGCATTTTAGGCGGGTTCTTATCACCGTTAAACGGATTGGTCATTACACCTTTCAGGACAACACCGTGATAGGCGTTTGTATGGGTGTGCTCAGGGGTCTTGAAATTCGCCGGGAATTTTCCGAACGTCCCGTGACCGCCCGCGCTTTTATCGCCATATGCGGCGGCCATCTTGATCATCGGATTGATGTTCTGAAACTGAAGATTTTCAGATGTCTTTACGGTTGGCAAATTCGGATCGAATGATTTGATTGAGCTGCCCGTGCACCCACTCAGAACGCCGAGTGAGAGAACGGAAACGGCGGCAACCCATCTCAGGCTGCGGCGTGATTTTTTTGCGGTATTTGTCATTTTGGGTCCTCTACGGTTGATTTGGTCGGGGAACCGTAATCCTGAAGGTCAATATGATGAATGCCTGATAATCCAAATTTCTAAACCAATCGTCCAAAATCAACGCCAGGCATTCGATTGTTCGGATGTTTTGGAGTAAATTAAAACTGTAATTGCCGCGAGCTAATGGAGGACTTGGTCATATGGAAGATGTGTTAAGCGATATCTTTCGACGCATTGAGTTAAAAGGCTGTGTCTACTTCAAAAGGGACTTCTGGTCGCCCTGGGCTATGGAAATCAATAACCCGGGCATGGCGCAGTTCCATGTCCTGATCCGCGGTCGTTGTGTTCTTGAAGCCGATGGCGGCAAATATCATGCAGCGCCGGGGGATGTCTTTCTTCTGCCGCGGGGAGGTGGGCACATTCTGGCGGATCAGCCGGAACGTGATCCGGTCGCCGGTCAGATCGTTATGAAATCGTTTCAGGGCGAACACCCGATGTTCAGCACTGGCGAAGTTTCGTCGCAGTTGATCTGCGGTCACTATGAATACCGGAATGAAGTCGATCACCCGCTATTGGAACAGCTGCCGTCGGTAATTCACATCCGCTCATTTGAAACCACCGCTCCCGGGATCATTAACTCCATCCTGCCGATGATCGCCGGCGAAATGAATGCCCCCCGCCCGGGAATGGATTCCATTGTCGAACGATTGGCGGAAATTCTTCTGGTGCAGGTTCTGAGGACCCACCTGAATGAGCAGAAGCATCCACGGGGGTTTTTGGCGGCCCTGTCCGACACGCGCCTGATGAAGGCGATCCGATTGATACACGCGGATACGGGTAGCGACCTGGGGCTGGACGAACTGGCCGGGGCGGCGGGCATGTCGCGATCGGCCTTTGCCCTGCATTTCAAGATGGTGACCGGGTTTTCTCCGCACGCCTATTTGATTCAGTGGCGCATGTTTCGTGCCTGCGAATTGCTGCGCACAAACAGGTTGCCGTTGGTGGAGGTCGCTGATCGGGTGGGGTATGAATCAGAAATTTCCTTTAGCCGGGCGTTCAAGAAAATTCTTAACGTAACCCCGGCGGAATATCGGCGCGCGGCGTCCTGACAGGCTTTCAGGTCTGGGCATGAACACTGATGTTGAACCCCTCGTCTGGTGACGGCGGTTCAAAATAGCTGGTAATCGCATCGTAATCCGCGTCACTGGGCGCGAAAGCGTGTGAGCCGCTTTCATTTCTCAATTTCAGCCGGGCCTTGCAGACCTCATCAATTGCATCAAGAAAGTGCAGATGATTCGCCACACCGGCCTTTCGGCTGATGCCAAGCATCCAGCGTCTGATGTTCGCGGTATTGGCAGGGAAGTCCAGGACGACGGAAACGCCGCTGAGGAGCAGTGTTGCAACATGGTCTCCCATGATGCCATGCAGACGGCGGGAGCAGCGGACGTAGTCTTCTATCGAAGTGATTTCATCGGGGTACAGAGCGCTCAGCCAACGGTCCTCTTCGATAAGGATGGTCGTGGGCTTGTCGGCCAGCCGCCGGGCGAGTGTTGATTTTCCGGCGGCGATTTTACCGCAGACAAGATGCAGAACCGGACCGTCTTCAGGCATTGGCGCTCTCTCTTTCCCGAGCCGAAAATTAAATCGGCCCCGGTTTTTTATCTGAACGGTTAATTACAATCCAGTGTTGATAGGAAGGCTGGCGTTCAGTTGCCGGAGTGGGCAGCGACAGGCGGTCATGATTTTCCGGTCCAGTCATAGAACTCCAAAACATGGGCGTCGCAGCCCTGGCAACCGCCGCAGGTGTCGCCTCCGTCCATGCGCCGCACCTGGCCCTTGCGGATGAACAGGTCAAGCATGCCACGGATGGCGTCGGGCTCGGCGTTAAAGTGACTGACCAGATCGCCGATTGGAACGCGCTTATGGCGCACCAGATAGGATTTAAGGTCCGAGAGTATCATCGCCTATTCCGTCACCAGCGCCGGTGATATCCGGTCTTTCTGATTGCCGACAATCCGCATGACCAGAACAGCCACCGCCATGACCACGAGCAACCCGCCGATCCATGATGACGAGGACAGGGGGTGGCGGACAAAGGTCGCCGCCTGATAGAAGCTAACCGATATGGCGTAGGCGATGCCCATCGTCCAGCCGGAAGCGAATATCGTCCAGTTTACGCCAACCTCGCGGTTGATGGCGCCCAATGCCGCCACGCAGGGAACATATAGCAAGATCAGCAACAGATAGGCGATGGCGCCTGCGCCACCGTCAAAGCGGGAGGCCATGGCCCCGAACGATGCCGCTGACACCTTTGGCGTTTTACCAGAAGCCTGCATATTTCCAACACCCGCAGCACCGATGCCCAATGGGTCAGTTATCAGATTTCCGATCGCGCCCAGATTTTGGGGAACGGTCGCGATGGCGGTGGTCAGTCCGGCCAGAAGGTTGAACGGCGCATCCGCGCCATCCGGCGTTTCGGTCTGACCGTGATCCACGGAGGAATAAAGGGCGCCCAGCGTGCCGACCACGGCTTCCTTGGCGAAGATGCCGGTGAAAATCCCAACTGTCGCGGGCCAGTTGTCATCTTCAATGCCGAGTGGCTTGAACGCCGGGACGATGGCGCGGCCAACGGCGCTGAGGACCGAACGGTCGCTGTTTTCGTGACCGAATGTGCCGTCGGTGCCCGCGGAATTCAGGAAGCTCATGACAACGACGACCAGGACAATGACCTTGCCTGCACCGAAGATAAAACCCTTTAGCCGTCCCCAGGCATGCAGAAAAACGCCCTTGGCATTGGGCATGTGATAGGGCGGCAGCTCCATGACGAATGCGGTGGTTTCGCCTCTCAAGAGCGTGTGTTTGAGAACAAATCCGGTGCCGATGGCGACCAGGATGCCGATCATATAGAGGCCAAAAATGACGTTTTGTCCGCCGACGGGAAAGAACGCGGCGGTGAATAGCGCATAGACGGCCAGCCGCGCCCCGCACGACATGAACGGTGTCATTAACACGGACATGGTGCGGTCGCGTTGCTGTTCCAGCGTGCGGGTTGCCATAATTGCCGGGACATTGCAGCCAAAACCGATGATCAGCGGCACGAACGCCTTGCCGGGCAAGCCTATGACCCGCATGTAGCGATCCATGAGGAAAGCTGCCCGGGCCATGTAACCGGTATCTTCGAGGACCGACAGGAACAGATAAAGAAAGCCGATGATGGGAAGGAAGGTGCTAACCACCCGAATGCCGCCCCCAACCCCGTCGGCCAACACCACCCGCAGCCAGTCCGGGCCGCCCAGGGATGTCAGCAGGGTGCCCAGGCCATCGACGAACAGGGTTGTCGCCGTGATGTCGAAAAAATCGATAAAGGCCCCCCCCAGGTTGATGGTGAACATGAACATAAGATACATCAGCCCCAGGAATATAGGCAGCCCAAGCCACCGGTTGAGGACCAGTTTGTCGAGAATGTCCGAAGTGGTATGGCGCACGCGGCCCTTTTTGTGGACGACGTGGTGGGCCAGGTTGTTGGCGAACGCATAGCGGGCATCGGCGACCAGAATGTCAGCATCCTCGCCTTGCTCGGCTTCAAAGGGCGATACCAGTTGTTCGAAGATTTTATCGGCGAGGGGGCCGCCGACGAGCTGTCTGGCGATGTCATCGCGTTCAAGAAGTTTTACAGCCAGCCAGCGCGGTTCGACGGCGTTGCGCGCGGCTGCTTCGGCGATCATCGGCATAATCTGCTTGATCGTCTTATCCGCGCCATTGCCGTAGCTGAGGTTGGTGGTTGGCGGTCGGTGTTTCGCCGCCGTTTCCCTGATCGCGGCTTTCAGGTCATCAAGCCCCTCGCCGCGGCTGGCGACCACGGGAACCACCCGGCAGCCTAAATGTTCCGCCAAGTGCCCCGGGTTCACGGAAATTCCCTGTTTTTGCGACAGATCCATCATGTTGATGGCGACGATCATGGGAATTTGCATCTCCAGGAGTTGCGTCGTCAGGTACAGGTTGCGTTCCAGATTGCTGGCGTCGATGACGTTAACGACGACCTGTGCCTGTCCCCCCAGAATGGCTTCCTGTGCAATCCGTTCGTCCAGTGAATCCAATCCGGGAAGCGCGCCCAAAGTATAAACACCCGGCAAATCAACCACTTCGATCAGGTTACCGTCCCGGTAATGGCCGGTTTTGCGGTCAACGGTAACACCGGGCCAGTTGCCGACCCGCTGGCGGGCGCCGGTCAGGGCGTTGAAAAGGGTCGTCTTGCCACAGTTTGGGTTGCCGGCGATCGCAATGGAGATGGAAGAAGAGATCATGGTTCTGTAGTTCCGCCGGGCGTGTTTCCGCCCGTTGTCATAAGTTTCTCTACCCCGCCACAGGCGGGCAAAGCGTAACGATGATCATCTGTGCCGCGGCCGCGCCCAGGGCGATCCGGGTATTTTCATGAATGACAACGACGGAACCGTTCATCTGATGGAGAGAGACCTTGATGACGGAACCTTTGCGCAGGCCGAGTCCGCCAAGACGTTTTCCCAACCCTTTACCAGTTTTGAATGCGGCGATGCGCAGCCACTCGTCAGGTCGCGCCAGCGCGAGCGGAAACGCCTTCGGATCATCTTCGGATATTTCCTCCACAACCGCGCCAGCGGCAGGGAATATGTCCTCTGAAATACGGTCTTTCAGGGCTTCGGTCACAATAGTGTCCATATTTGTGAGCCTTTATTTATTGCAAGTCATTCGCAATAAGTATCCATACATTTTCTATGGTATTAGTCAATTAAAATTTGAGAATGAATGGCATTTGCAGTGTGGCAGGTGCTGCCGGGTTCGGCCTGAGGCCATAACCGGTCAGGATTTTTTGCCAATTCTGCTTTCTTCACCACGAATCAGGCGCTTGATGTTTTCATGGTGGCGCACGATTGACAGCAGGGCGAGGCCCGCGGCCATCAGGGCGACATCGGGCATATCTATATACCAGGCATAAAAAGGTGACGCCGTGAGGGCGATCAGGGCGGCCAGCGATGAATATCGAAATGCCCCGGCGGCAAGCAGCCAGGTGGCGCAGGCTCCGACGCCGACCGGCCAGGCGCTGACAAGTAAGACACCCAGGGTCGTGGCCACACCCTTGCCGCCCTTGAATTTGAGCCAGACCGGAAAATTGTGCCCGACGACGGCCATGAAACCACCAATCAGTCCGGCTTCCGCCCCCCAGAAATGTGCCAGCAACAGGCCCGCCGCAGCGCCCTTACCTGAATCACCGACCAGAGTCAGAAAGGCGAGAATCTTGTTCCCGGTGCGCAATACATTGGTCGCGCCGATGTTCCCCGAGCCGATGTCGCGTATGTCGCCAAGCCCGGCGATGCGGGTTAATACCAAGCCAAAAGGAATCGCGCCCAGCAGGTAACCGCCGAGTGTTGACAGCGCGTAGATGGCGTTCAGGTCGAGATTGCTGTTCACGGCTCAGTCTCGGATGTCGTGGATGACCCGGCCATCAACCACGGTCACCATTGCCTGCCCCTGTACTGGGCGTCCGTCGAACGGCGAGTTCTTGGATTTGGACAACAGCGTCGTATCCAGGACCTGCCAGCCGCGATTGGGATCGATCAGGGTGAGATCAGCGGCGGCCCCCTTGGCTAGCCGCCCGGCGGGGAGCCCCAGCAATTCGGCGGGCTTGCGGGTCACCAGATCAAGCGCCGTGATCAGGTCCATGTGGCCGTTGTGAAACAGTTCAAGCGTGATCGCCAGCAACGTCTGAATGCCGACACCACCGGGGGCGGCTTCGGCGAAGGGCAGGCGTTTCGATTCTTCATCCTGCGGCAGGTGGTCAGAGGCGATGGCGTCAATGGTGCCATCCTTCAGCCCTTCGACAACTGCCTGACGATCGAATTCCGAGCGTAGCGGCGGAGACAGTTTGGCAAAGGTCCGGTAATCGCCTACAGCCATTTCGTTAAGGGCGAAGTACGGGGGAGAGGTGTCGCAGGTGATGGCGAGTCCCCTGTCTTTGGCCTTGCGAACGGCGTCGATGGAGTCTGCGGTGGACAGGTGGGCGAAATGCAGGCGGCCGCCGGTCAGTTCGACAAGACGAATATCACGCTCAACCATAATCACTTCCGCTTCCGGCGGATTGCCAACCAGACCGAGCCGGGTTGCCGTTTCCCCGGCATTCATGGAACTGCCTTCGGCGAGAGACGGTTCTTCCGGGTGCTGGGCGATCAGCAGGCCAAAGGTTTTGGCGTAGCTGAGCGCGCGGCGCATGAGCTGAGCGTCGGCGATGGTCTTGAAACCATCGGTAAAGGCCACCGCCCCGGCATCCGCCAGCATGCCCAGTTCGGCGATTTCCTGACCTTTCAGATTTTTGGTCACGGCGGCGTAAGGGTAAACCTTGGCCAGTCCCAGCTTGCGCGCCCGACGGGCGACAAATTCGACACCCGACATATCATCGATGACGGGGTCCGTATTGGGCAGGCAAACAATGGTGGTGACACCACCCGCCGCCGCCGCCCGTCCGGCGGTCGCCAGGGTCTCTTTCTGCTCATCACCCGGTTCACCCAGACGGGCGCGGATATCAACCAAACCGGGGATCAGACACAGGCCACGACAATCAAAGACCTCAGCGTCCTGAGGTGTGCCGCTGGCAAACAGGCCAGCGCCAAAATCCGCAATGAATTCGCCTTCAACCAGCAATCCACCCTGAACATCCATGCCGGTTGCCGGGTCGATGATGCGGGCGTTGGTGAAGGCCGTGGAGGGGGCCGTGCTCATCACAGGTTCCTCAATTCGGCATCGTCGAGGTTCTCGGTCAGGATTTCCAGACACGCCATGCGCACGGCGACTCCCATCTCCACCTGCTCGCGAATCACACTGCGACCAAAATCATCGGCGACTTCCGAATCGATCTCGACGCCCCGGTTCATGGGGCCAGGATGCATGATCAGGGCGTCATCCTTGGCGGCGCTCAGTTTTTCGTAATCGAGACCGAAGAAATGGAAATATTCCCGGATACTGGGGAAGAAGTTGCCGTGCATGCGCTCGCGTTGCAGGCGCAGCATCATGACAATATCGACATCCCGCAACCCTTCTTTCATGTCATGAAAAACTTCCGCGCCCAATCGTTCGATGCCGCCGGGCAACAGGGTTTCCGGCGCGATCAGCCGCACCCGGGCACCCATGGTGTTGAGTAAATGGATGTTGGATCGGGCGACGCGCGAATGCAGGATGTCGCCGCAGATGGCAACCGTCAGGCCGTCCAGATGGCCGCGCCTGCGCCGGATCGTCAGCGCATCCAGCAAGGCCTGCGTCGGGTGCTCGTGGGACCCGTCACCACCGTTGATAACGGCGCAGTTGACCTTTTCCGACAACAGCTTGACCGCCCCCGATTGCGGATGGCGAACGACCAGAACATCCGGATGCATGGCGTTCAGCGTCATCGACGTATCGACCAGAGTTTCGCCTTTTTTTACAGAGCTGGTGGAGACCGACATGTTGATGACATCGCCGCCCAGGCGCTTGCCCGCCAACTCAAAGGATGTGCGAGTGCGTGTCGAGTCCTCGAAAAACAGATTGATGATCGTCCGACCGCGCAATACGGACTTTTTTTTGTCCTTTTGGCGGTTTTGTTCGACGTAAGATTCGGAACGGTCCAGAAGGCAGGTAACTTCTACGGGGGACAGGCCTTCAATGCCGAGAAGATGGCGTTGTCGGTATTTCAAGGCATCGAAATCGTTTGTTTCCATGAGGCTGGACTATAGGCGTCAGGGGCGGTCCGTACAAGCGTGCGATCACTTGGCACGCGAGCACCCGCTATCCGTTATTTACGTACGGACCGCGATGATCTGAACCGGCGCGGCGCGGCCGCTGCCTACATTGTGTTTTATGTTTTTAATCTTTTCCGGTGCGCTTGGGCCCATGACCAAATGAGGACCAAGCGGCGACGGCGTACCGGTTGAGGCCGCCATGCGGCGATCGAAATACGCGTTGGCGAATTCGGTGCGATCTTCAACTTCGATGACCTCAAATCCGCAGTCTTGCAGAAGCGCGCTCACCTCTTCGGGGGTCCGCAGGTGACTGGATTCGGCTGAAACCGCCCAAGGTACGGGGAAGACGATGGGCTCATCCCCTTTTTTCATCACATCATAAATACACAGCCTGGCCTGGGGTTTCATAACCCGGGCAATTTCCGTGTACAGTGCGTCTCGGTCTTCGATATTCATGGACACGTGCACGGTAATCGCGGCGTCGAAAGTGTTGTCGTCAAAGGGCATGGACAGTGCGCTGGCGGTGTGAAAACGGGTTTTGGCTTCCAGCCGGGTCAGCCGGGTCAGCGTTGCCGCGACATCCACATACTCGGGAGTCAAATCAATGCCGGAGACCCGGCAGCCGGTTTGTGATGCAATAGTCCGCGCCGCGCCGCCGATACCACAGCCAACATCCAGAACATGCTCATTTCCGCTAAGCGACATTTTTGAGATGGCGTATTCGGTGGCGCTACGGCCACCGATGTGGAATTCATCCACCGTTGACAGGTCTTCGACGGTCAAGTTGTCCAGGTCTTTTCCTGTCGCGGCCAGACCATCCAGGATATTCTTGCCCAGATCGGCAACGCCGTAGTGACCTTTAACGATGTTTTCGAGAACTTCCATAATCCAGCTCCATCAATGTTGTTCGACCTTCAGACCGCACCGGTAAAAAATAATCATTTTAGATTTAACCCATATGTCCGGCGACGAAAGGGGGGTGTGGAAATATCGCACACGCAAATTAGGTCAATGCGATCACGATGACGTGTAGCGCCAGATACAAAATCATGCCCAGGCCGATGAACCATGTTGCCGTCCGGTATATCGGCACACTGAAATAATATAGCGGGGCATACACAAACCGTGACCAGAAATACACGGCGCTGGCGATTGCCGTGTATCCGGTCCCGGTCCCGGTGATGTGTACCGCGATTACCGCTGGCGCGAACATTGCGATCCCTTCAAAGGCGTTCATATGCGCCCGGTAAGCGCGGTGCGTCCATTCGTCGTCAAACGGGCTGTCTCCGGGAAGAGGGCGTAAAAAGGCCTGCCATAAGCCGCCGAGTTTTCTGACCCGATAAACGGCATAAGGCATGACCATCGCCGCCGTCAGGACCACGGTGCAGGCCAGCCAGAACACCTCACTCGATATGCTGTTGTTCATTCCAATATCCTTCTTGTCCGCAGGTGAGTCTGGTAGGAAATATTCAGACCCTTCGCCAAAGGCGGATTGGTTGCAGGCCTGAACGTGTTTCGTTGCGAAGGAAATAGATGAGTGATTTTGCATTATAAATGTTGAATTTTGCAAAATATCGACGCAAAATTGCAACAATGGTGGATTGGGATGATCATCGCTTCTTTTTGGCTGTTGCCCGCGAAACATCGGTGAAAAGGGCAGCGGAAGCTCTTGGCGTCAACCGCTCGACGGTGTTGAGGCGAATAACCGGGTTTGAGGACAGGCTCGGCGTCCGCCTGTTTGACCGCCTGCCGAACGGCTATTTCATCACAACGGCTGGTGAAGATATTCTGGAGTCCGCCGCCAAGATGGAAGCGGAAGCCAACGACGCCAGCCGAAGGGTCGCGGGCCGTGATGAAAGCCTTAGTGGGAGCATTCGGGTTTCCCTGTCCGGTCCCCTCGCGACGTATGTGCTGATGGCGGATGTCGTCACCTTCTGTAAACGTCACCCGGACATAAAGCTGGAGATATTGACATCCTATAACATGCCGGACCTCGACCGGTGTGAAGCCGATGTCGCCATCCGCATTTCCAACGACCCCCCCGACGATCTTGTCGGGCGCCGGGTGGTCAAGGTCGCCCGGTCCGCCTACGCGGGCACCGCTTTTGCCGCGTCCGAAAACCGATCCGGTCCCCAATCCGGCCCCCGGTCCGGCTCTCGATCCCCTGGCCCGGAACCGGTTGGAAACTGGATTGGCTGGTCGACGGACTCGTCCGCTTTGCAATGGGTCGAAGACAGCCATTTCCCGGACCTGCCCGTGAGTGCAATTATCGCGGACCCCTACGCCACGGTCAGGGCGCTCGAGGCTGGTATGGGGATGTCGATCCTGCCGTGTTATATGGGCGACAGCGAGCCGGGGTTATGCCGGGTTCCGGCGGGAAATGTACACGGGGTGTCCGACCTTTGGGTTCTGACACACAAGGATTTACGCAATACCGCGCGGATTCGAATATTCACCAGTTTTATTTCCAACGCCCTTGTTCGCCATCGCGATCTTCTGGAAGGCGGCGTTGCGCCGGGCGTGATCAAAAAATGAACAAAGGACTCAATTAATGCCAATCCATTTTTCCAATGCAGAGTTTGAAACCCGACAGGCAAGGGCGGTATCGGCGCTCAATGCGCGCGGGTTGGATGCAATATTCTTGTTTGCGCCGGAAAGTCATTACTGGTTGAGCGGGTACGATACGTTCGGTTTCGCCCTGTTTCAGTGTATGATTTTAACGGCATCCGGCGATATCCATCTGCTGACCCGCGCTCCCGATCTCAGGCAGGCGCAGCAGACATCAATCCTGAGCGACCCGCAAATACATATCTGGAAAGATGTTGAAGGCAATAATCCCGCCTTGGCCCTTGTCGAACTTGCGCACGGGCTGGGATTGGCCGGAAAGGTGATCGGGATTGAAACCAAAACCGTCGGCCTCACCCATTATAACGGTCAACGGGTCGAACGGGCCTTTGATGGCGTGGCGACGTTCAGTGAGGCGTCGGATCTTGTTTCACTGTTGCGCCGCGACAAAAGCGAACAGGAAATCGCCTGCCATCGCCGGGCTGCGGAATTATCAGATGACGGGTTGGATGCCTGTATGGAGATCGCCGGGCCGGGGGCCTTCGAAGGGGATATTCTTGCCGCCATGCAGGGGGCCGTGTTCAAAGGTGGCGGGGACTACGCCGGCAACGAATTCATTATCGGTTCGGCGGATGCGGCGCTTCTGTGTCGTTATGCATCAGGTCGCCGTCACCTTGATGCGCGGGATCAACTGACTCTGGAATGGTCGGGCGCCTACCGGCGCTATCATGCCGCGATGATGCGGACGATTGTTATCGGTGAACCCACTGACACACAGAAAAAAATGCATGCCGCCGCAGTCGAGGCGCTGGAAGCCTGCGAAGCCGCGATCCGGCCCGATCATCCCATGGGCGACGTCTTTGATGCCCATGCCAAGGTGTTTGACGCGCACGGTCTGTCGCATGCCCGGCTCAACGCTTGTGGGTATGGGATGGGGGCGATTTACAATCCGATCTGGGTTGATTTCCCGATGTTCTACGAAGGCAATCCGTTGTTGATGGAGGCCGGGAATGTTTTCTTCCTGCACATGATTCTGATGGATTCGGAAAGCGGTTATGCCATGTGTTACGGCCATTCCGTGCTGGTTACTGAAGGCGGTGTCGAACGCCTGTCACGCCATCCGCTGGATTTACTGGCTGTGTAGTCCGTCCGGTGCGCCATGTCTCTTTTCTCTGCCGTACGACTCTGTATAAGGTGTGTGCATGGACCAATTCAGCGACATTCAGGAACAGTTGCATGAGGTGTTTTCCAAACGCATCGTGCTGATCGTCGGGGCGACGCGTTGGGGAACCGCGTGGGTTCAGCAATTGCTTGATGCGCACCCGCTGGTCTGCGCCAAGGGGGAGGGGCATTTTACCGATCTGTTGTTTCCAAAAATCGCCACCGCCATCAACGAATACAATTCCGAAGGTGAAAAAATCGGAAACCGCCTGCAACTGGCCGGACTTCCCGGCAACGCCGCCGGGCACACCTTTGAAGATGTTGATCATCTGTTGCGAACGGCGATTGGCCTGACGTTCATTCGCTGGCAGACCGATCCGGCGGTTACCTGCATTGCCGAAAAAACACCGGAGCATGTGCTCTCGTTGGGGTTGCTTGGGCGTCTGCTGCCCGACGCGCGGGTTATCCATGTCGTCCGCGACGGCCGCGACGAAGCCGTTTCGGCATGGGAATTCAATCTTGGCATCAGCAAGGGAGATTTCCCCCGCCAGTTTCCGGACTTCAACAGTTTCGCCGATGTTTTCGCCGAAGCCTGGAGCCGCGCCATCGGGGCGGCGCGACAATTCGGGCGTGAAAACCCCGGGCGCTATCTGGAGATCCGCTGTGAGGATCTGATTTCCGATACCGCCCATCAGGCGCGGGGAATTTTTCGTGTGGCGGGCGTTGACGAAAACCCGGATATGCTGCGCACCTGTATGGACAGGGCATGGGATGTTTCGCCGGTGGATATTGAACCCGGCATTTGGTATTCGACCTTTGACGATTTGGCACATCGGGCATTTTTGCGCAAAACCGGAGAGCTTCTGAAGCTCCTTGGGTATGTCAGCTAATATCCTGGCAGAGCACACGGGTGGATGGTAACGTCGCTGTCTGTGAGTCATCCGCCCGCCGCTGAAGCAGGCAATAATTCAACTGAACGGAGTTAAGGAATGCTGAAAAAGATATTGCCGGTATCGGCCGCCGCTGTCGCCCTGATGATCGCTACAGGCGTTAACGCGGAAACCCGGGTGACGTATAAATCGGCCAAGTCCACATCGTCCTATTATCAGATGGCCGTGCAAATTGCCGAAGCCATGAAAAGCGGGACGAAGGGCGGCATCATTGTCACCGTGGAAGAAAGCCAGGGTTCCGTTCAGAACGTCAAGGAAGCGTCCAAGCGCAAAGGCAATTACGTCTTCACTACGCCGCCGGTGCTGATCAAACTGGCGCAGGCCGGGAAAAAGATGTTCAAGCCGCTGGATGCATACAAGAACATCCGTGGTCTGTTCGTCATTCCGTCGCTAACCATGCAATACGTTGTTAGCGAGAAATCGGGAATCAAATCTTTCGCCGATCTGAATGGCAAAACCTTTATCATTGGCAAGGGCAGCTTCGGCGCCAAGGAAGCGGCCAAGAATTTCAAAACCTTTGGTCTGGAAGGCAAGGTCAAGTTGGCCAAGGTCGAGCTGAACGCCGCCGTCCCGGCCCTGAAAAACGGCAAGGTGGACGGGTTCGCCACTGCCGGGTCCTACCCGGCCCCCAACGTGATTGAGGCCGCAGCCGGATCAAAGGTCCGGGTGTTGTCGATGACGGAAGAACAGGTCAAACAGACCAAGCGCACCCGTATCGTGATTCCGGCGGGCACCTATCCCGGCGTTGATTACGATGTGGTGACGACATCACTACCGGTCGCGGCGTATACCACCACGGCCATGGACAATGATACGGCTTACAAGCTGACCCGCACCTATTGGGAGCAAAAGGCGGCCATGAGCAAATCGAATCCGTGGTGGGGTGGCGTATCGGCAGCCTTGCTCACGACGATGGGCGGCAAACTGCATCCGGGCGCTTTACGCTACTACCAGGAAGCCGGAATCAAGATTGCCGATCACCTGAAACCGTAAGACGTTTCGGGCGTATACCATTATAAAGTCAGTGATGATGGCCGCGAACCTCCAGCGCTTTGGCGTGCCGGTGTTCGCGGCCATTGTCGTTATGTTTCATCTCTATCTGATTTTTTCCGCGCTGGTTCCCAATCTGGTCGCCCGGCCCCTGCACATGGCGCTGGCCCTGCCCTGGGTGTTTATCCTGGGTGTTCAGGGCAACCGGTTGATCCGATGGACGGGAATTGCATTCTGCGTGTTGGGCGTCGGCGGATGCCTGTATATCGTCGCTCAATGGGAATTGCTTGATGAGCAGTACGGCTCACTGGAAGGGAATTTCCAGTATGTTCTGGCCGGTCTGTTGATTGTTATTGTTCTTGAAATGGCGCGGCGGTCAATCAAATTGGCGTTGCCGATAGTTGCCGTCATTGCACTGATCTACGGTATGTTTGGTGAGTACCTGCCCGGTGAGTTCGGTCATCCCGGTTTGCCGTTTTCCAGCCTGCTGGGCACCCTGGTCATCACCGAAGGCGGAATCTGGGGGCAGTTGACCGGTGTTTCGGTCAATGTTGTTGCCGTATTTGTTATTCTGGGCGCGTTTGTCGGGGCCGGGGAAGGTGGGCAGGGTTTTATGGCGCTGGCGACGGCGCTGGCCGGGCGTTACCGCGCCGGGGCGGCAAAAGTATCGGTGTTGTCATCGGCTTTTTTCGGTTCAATTTCCGGATCGGCTTCCGCCAATGTGGCATCGACCGGGGCGATCACGTTGCCGACGATGAAGCGCCTCGGGTATCCACCGGCGCTGGCGGCGGCGGTTGAGGCGGTCGCGTCGAGCGGCGGGCAGATCATGCCGCCGCTGATGGGGGCGGGCGCGTTCGTCATGGTCGAGCTGCTGCGTGTTCGATATACGGACATCATGCAGGCGGCGATCCTGCCGGCGACCCTGTTTTTTCTGGCGGTCTGGGTGGGGGTCGACATGTTCGCGCGGCGGTATGATCTGCGGGCGATGAATGCAGAAGACCTGCCCGGGCGAAAACAGCTTCTGACCACGGTTCCGTTTTTTGTCATCCCCTTCGCAATTCTGCTAACCATGCTGTTCGCTGGTGGCGTGACCCCGCAATACGCCGCCGGGGTCGCCATCGCGGTGGCGGCGCTGTTGCTGGTGATCAATGCCGACGGTCAGGTTTCGCTCAGCCGATGGAGCGAGCGGCTGTCATCGGGGGCGATAACTGCGGCAAAACAGATTGCTACCATTGCTTCGATCATCCTTTGCGCCGGGCTTGTCATCGGCGTTCTGCACATGACCGGGCTGGGCGTGAAAATTACATCCGCCATCATATCGTTGAGCGGTGGAAACTTGTGGGGAGCGTTGGTGTTGACGGCCCTTGCCTGCCTGATTCTCGGCATGGAAGTGCCAACCACGGCCGCCTATGTGATTTGTATTTCCGTTGCCGGACCGGCGTTGCAGGAGCTTGGGTTGCCCGCCCTTCAGGCGCATCTGTTTGTTTTCTGGTATGCCCTGCTGTCAACCATTACGCCGCCCGTCTGCGGGACGGTTTTTATCGCCGCCGGAATGGCGGGGACGCCATGGGTGCCGGTTGCCGGGCATGCCATGCGTCTGGGCGTTGGACTCTATATTGTGCCGCTGGCCTTCATCGCCAACCCGGCGCTGATTTACCCGCAAGGCGGTCTTGGCTGGGCGTTAATGGCTTTCGCCAAGGTCGGCGGCGGACTGTGGATGATAAGCCGGGGGTTGATCGGGGGCAATCTTGCCTTGTATTGGCGCCCGGTTTTGGTTATTTCCGGCGCAATTGTAATCTTTACAGGCGGGATCGCCGGATGACCTGTACCTCTATTCATACGTGTTAAATCATTTGAAGTTGCAGGTAGCGAATAGATAGGAGTAAAGTTATCATATTCAATCAAAAGGAGGAATTATGAGAGTAACCAGTAACCTTGATGCCGAGATTGGCCGTCGTCTGCGCCAGGCCCGGTTGTCCGAAAACCTGACACAGGATGGTTTGGCCCAACGGTTGGGGATCAGCTTCCAGCAGGTGCAGAAATATGAAAATGGCTCCAACCGGGTCAGTTCGTCCCGGCTTTGGGCGATCGGCAATGCACTGGGCCTTCCCATTACCTATTTTTTCGAAGGCCTGGATCAGACCGATATTGCGCCGGGTGCCGGGTTCGATGACGAAAATTCACTTCCTGACCGCACAATCCGGGTTGCGCGCATGCTCAACGAAATGCCGGATGGTGACGTTAAGGACAAGGTGTTCAGTCTGGTCAAGGCATTTTCCAAAGCAAGCTAACGCCTGATATCCTGGGGGAGGAATGTTAGTCAAATTTCGAGCACGCAACAGCGGAATCTACCTGGGCCGAGACCGGACACGTAACGGTGTCTACTGGGTAGATGACGCTGGCGAATGGCAGCCCTTTAGCCCGCTGGCTGAAAGTGTTGTCACCTCGGAAGTTGCGTCGCGCGGCCTTTTTTTTCATATGGGCGCTGTTCGGGTTGAAATTTTTGAACTGGAAGAGTCCATCCATATCAGTTGGGCGGTTCGTTCGGTAAATCTGCACACCCTCAGCGAGGTACTGGATTTTCTCGATTTTTTCCGTCGTGGATACCGCGTTATCCTCAGGTATTACTGCGAAGGTTGGGTGCAGGAGCACTATAACTCGGAACAGGACGCGATCCTGGCGATTATGAAATCGCAGAAATTTCGTGACAGGAATGTATCCGATTCCGTTTTTATCAGGGGAATGGACGCACTGACCACCGAGACCGCGACCCCATTTATCCAGAACGGCCTGGAAATCTGGCACAAGGGGCGCGGCGCGATCAAAAGCGAGCCAATCGCCGAGTTGCTGCCAAATCTCTTGATCTACCAGTATCGGGAAACAGACGGGCACTTGATGGCGTTGCGCAGTGGCCCGGCCGCCGCCTGTCGCTCCGTATTCCAAAAAGGGTGGGTGGATGACGATGGCAGCCGACCCTATGACTATGACTATCCTTCGCAACGATATAATGAGCTGATAACAAAATCATACCAACGGGTATTTGATAGCGGAGAAATTTGGTTCGACCATATTAGGGCGATTATACCTCGGCGAGGCGAAGACCCGCATTGGGTGTCGTATCAGCGCCTTCTTTTCCCTCTTTTACTTGATGACGGATCTCAAGCGCTGGGGTGTCTTTCCGATATATCTCCGGAAAATGCCATTCCTGTTCTCGGCGGTGCTTAACAAATTCAAGTAAATCTGATTTTGTTAGCCATACCAACCACATGTCGAGTATGAGGTTGCGGCTGGGAATCGTCCATTCCACAGCCCTTGGCTGCATGTGCCAATAACCGTAATTGACCATTACGCCATTCTTTATGAGTGTGTCATATGCAAATCCGTAAATGAAGTCTGGTTGCCATTTGGAGAGAGCGATTGCATGTGTCAGGCGAGACAGCAGGGCAGGCAGACTTTTCCCGCGAAACCCGTCTTCGCCTCCTCGCAACCACATTTCTCCATGATAGCAAACCTTATCGGTGATCTTTTCTGTTATAGGGGCAATTGACACACACTTTTCTCCCGTCTCAGCGCTTACTTCCGGATGCGAGTAAAAGGCTTTCTGGCTTTCCAGCTCTCGGGTCAGGTTTGTCCCCGACATATCATCCATGCGAATAGCCTGAACGTGGACAGTTTCCCCGCTTTCATTTACGCCTTTTACCCAAAAAGCGTTTTCTGGATTTATTTCATGATGCAACGGATTAAACATACCATTAGGTGGTGGTTTGCCGGCCAGATTTTCGCAGGTGCGGATGAAATATCCAAAATCCGTCCGTAATTCGAGCTGAATTCCCGCTTCGTTGACCTGACGCTCCAGGTCGCCGACATAACGCGCCAGATCGAGATAATTGATGGTGTCGCTCATAATACCCTCCGGTTGAGTCTTCCTTGGTTTGTATAAGGAATTTATGGGCAACTTTTGACTGTATTTAGTTGATTTTCAATCTATTGAATGTGTATTTTTCAGGAAAGAGCTGCCACGATAACCGGCAGGGTGAACAGCGAGGCCAGCGTGGTTGAGCTAACGATGGCGGCCATCATTTCGGCGTTGCCGTTCATTTGCCGCGACATCACATAGGATGTGGCGGAGACCGGTAAAGCCGCAAACAGAACGCACACGGTCAGACCAATGCCGCTTACCCCCATGATCACAGCGATCATCCAGGTTAATGCTGGAAGGATCACAAGTTTAGTGGTGGCGATACCGACATAAAGATTTGGAGCGCCCGCCAGGGTGCGGAAATTCAACCCGGCACCGACGGCCATGAGCCCCAGCGGCAATGCGCCTTTCCCGAGAATGCCAAGTGTCGGTCCAACCACTGGCGGTAGCCCAATCCCGCTCAGGTTGAGAGCCGCACCGATAACGCAGGCGGCGACCACGGGATTTTTCAAGGCGTTCAACGCCAGATCAACGTTAGATGCGGGTTGAGCCGCTGACTCCGGGGATGGCGCCCAGCGCTGATGAACCACAACGGCCAGTACATTGACCAGCGGGATGATGGCAACCACGGATACGGCCATCAGCGCCAGCCCGGCGTCGTCAAACAAGGCATAGGCCGCAGCCAGCCCCAGGTATGTATTGGGGCGGGTGATCCCCTGAAACAGGGAACAGAATCCCGGACCATCCAGATTTAGCGGGGCCTGCGCCAGCCCATGCTTGAGGCGAACGGCGGTCAGGGCAACGACCAGGGCGGCGGCGACGAGAGCGCCGGCCATCGGCAACAGGTCAATCAGCCCACCGAGATCGGCGCCGCCGATGGAGTAAACCAGTAGCGCCGGAAACAGAAAGTAAAAGGTCAGGCGTTCGGCGTCAGCCCAGAACCGGGCCTGGAATACCGTGCGGAGATTGAGCAGGTATCCCAACCCGATCAGCAGAAAAATCGGCGCGATGTTGAGGGTAATGGTGATCATCTGCCAATCATGTCCAGTGCACCCTGCAGAATGTAGGCGGCGGCCATTTTGTCGACAACTTCGGCGCGGCGCTTGCGCGTCATGTCGGCTTCGCCGATCAGCAGGCGCTGCACCGCCGATGTGCTCAGGCGTTCATCCCAAAAGGCAATCGGGATTTCGGTGTCGGCCAGTACATTGACGGCGAACTGGCGGGTGGACTGGCAACGTGGCCCTTCTGTACCATCCATGCTGATGGGCAAGCCAAGCACCAGCGCGCCGACGTTGCGGTCCGTCATGATGGCTTTCAGACGGATCAGGTCTTTGGTGAATTTACTACGGCGAATGGTCTCCAACGGACTGGCGACGATCAGCATGGGGTCGGATATGGCAAGCCCGATTGTTTTCGAGCCGAGATCCAGCCCGAGCACACTATCCCCGGTGCGGAGTTCGGCTTTCAAAGTTTTGATGTCGAGTACCGGCATGTCGCATTTCTACCCGCTTGAGATGGATATGAAAAGGTGTGGGCGTTAAAGGGCAGTTAGGGTAAAATACGTAAGCTGTTGTTTTTATTACGCCTTGAAGAGAAACAATGATTGTAAGGCGATCAATTTATATCAAGTTCCTGGCGCTGGTGATCGCGGCTGTATCCGCCTGCGCCGTGGGAGCATCGGCGTTTGCCCAGGCAGGCGGGACGTTTGAATTCATGGGTGTCGAAGTCAGGCATCACGTTCAGGACTATATCGCCGCCACTGATGTAAACATCCGCTCCAAACCGCAGATCAAAAGTAAAAAGATCGGAAAACTCAAGAAGCACCGGAAAATCCATGTTGTCGGCAAGGCCCTTGATGATTGGGTTGCCGTTCGCGAGGACGGTCAGGATATCGGTTTTGTCTACGCGCCTGTGTTGATCGCCGTCCTTGATGGCGTTCTGAAACAACCGCTTGACGGGGTGTTGGCGAAGGCGGGGCGGCCGGAGTGTCAGTATACGATTACGTATCAGGGTAAAAGCGAAGCCGAGGGGCAGGTATTTGAAATCGCCGATTATGAAGTGCGCTGGCGATGTCGGTACAAAAATAATACCGGCGAATTTGTCACCCCCATGTTCATGACAGAGGGGCCTTATAAAAAATCAAAAAAACCAACCTATCAGATCACCGTGGATATCGTGGAATCGGATGGTGATCTTGATGAGGTGGTCTCAACTACCGTCTTCTATGATCGTAATAAGGGCACAATTAGTTTTGACGAAGTTTCGGAAAAGCGGTTCAACGGTAAGCCGGACACCCTGGAAATGGTTGCCGACTCGCTGCCGTCGGCTCTGCGCGCGGGCGTCGCAATGAGCTATCAGGCGTGGCCTGACCCACTGTGGGAAGCTTTGCTGGAGTACTGAAAATTTGCCGTGGGGCTCTATTCACCCTCGCCGCCGCCCTCGCCATCGGATGCGTCACCCTTGTCCGGGACAATCCGCGCCTTGCCGGTCGCCAATGGTTGTGGGGGGTGCGGGTCGCGTGTTCGCTGGTCTTCCACAACGATACGCCCGGCAGCGGCGTTGCCCTGTTTGTCTTCGCCAAAGGTGATGGCCCGCTGCGGAAACGGAATCTCAATACCAAGTTCGTCGAAGCGGTTTTTCATACGGCGATTAAATTCGCGCTTCAGGCCCCACTGCGTCCCGGCCCTGACCTTGATGCGGGCGCGAATGATGACGGCAGAATCGTCAAGGCTTTGCAGTCCCTGTACTTCCAGCGGGGTGATGATGTCCCGCGCTAGGATGTCGTCTTCGGACATTTCCCGGCCCAGGTCCTCAATTACCTTCATCACGTCATCGACGTTTTCCCGATAGGCGATACCGATGTTTAAAACCACAAAGGAATAATCCTTGGTGTAGTTCAGCACCGTACCGACATCACTGAACGGCACCGTGTGTACGCTGCCGGCGGGGTCGCGCAGGCGGATGGTGCGGATGGACAGGGATTCGACTGTTCCTTCATGGCCCCCGACATCGACATAATCGCCAACCGCAATGGTGTCCTCAACAAGGATAAACAGGCCGGTGATGACATCCTTGACCAGCGTCTGGGCGCCGAAGCCGATGGCCAGGCCGATTACACCGGCACCGGCCAGTAACGGTGCGATTTCGATGCCCAGTTCGGAGAGCACCATCAGCGATACCAGCACCGCCAGCACGGTGAATACAACTTTACGAAACAGGGGCAGCAGGGTGCGGATTCGGGCGCTGCGCTCGACCTGATTGCCCTCGGCGTCCGTTAGCGTCAGGTAATGTTCAACACCGCTGTTGACGGCCTCCCAAAAGACCAGCGCCAGCACGACAACGGCGGTAATGCTGAAGGCGCTTTCCGCCAACTGCCTGCCAAGGGACGTATCCATCCAACCCAAAACATTCACCCCCCAGGTTTCCGCCAGAGCCAAAACGGTGAACAGGGTGATGATCCAGCGCAACAGCACGCGGATGGCGGGAAGGTAACGGTTGGCTCTTTTTTCAAGAGTGGGGAATCTGGTTCGAATGTCGGGGCTGATGGCAAAACCTCGGCTCAGGAACTGATCCATGCCGCTCATTATCAGCCGGGCCGCGATCAGTATGATTGCGGTTATTACGCTCGCCCTGGTCAGATATTCAAAGCCGCCAGCGATTCCCAACGCCCAGACGCCGAAGATGGCGGTCGCATAAATGACCGCCACGACATGCCAGATGTCGGCGAAGCGGTCTCGCAGTCGCATGCCGCGTCTTGCCGTATCGCCGCCGCGAATCCAGGTTGCCATCGAAACCCGGTTCTGCAACACGAATACAACAGTCATTCCGGTGACGGCCAGTCCCAGCAGGCGCAACAGGGTTAAGTGACCGCCTGCGGGCAACCCCAGCAGGAGGGCTGCTTCGGCGGAGAAATATCCGAATACGGAAAAGCCCACGAGCCGCCTGACCCAGATGAACAGGTAATTGGCTGTCATGTCGTTCAGCGGCAGAATACGCAAGCCGCCGACCGCCGGCACCAGCAGCATGCGGGCGGCGGCCAGGATGGCGGCGACGATCAGGTAGGCGTTGATCAGTGTCAGTGAGATGACATGAACCTGGGGCGTTGGCCGGATGACCGGCAACATGACATAAGCGGCGATACCAAAGGCGGCTATTGGCACCAGATCCAGCACCGTGCGCCCGGCCAGCAGGGGCAGACGTACCCAGTGGCTATCGGCTTCCTTTTCTTCCAGGACCCGGCGGGGTCGCTTGAGAACCACGCGAACCAGCCGCTCGGCAATGCCGCCGACAATCACGATCAACGCAAACGTGCCAATCAGATCAAACCAGCGCTGCCGCGTTTCCGGATTCGCCACTTCACTGCGAACCGAGGCGAACAGTGTCGGCACACGGCGCAGCGCATCAGCGGCGGCGACCAGTTGACGGCTGGTTCTGGTTATGTTTTCCGAAAGGACAGTAATCAAGCGGGCGCCGGCGCTTTCCGTCAGCGGCGCTGACGGGGTGGTTTCCTTGGCGGCGATCAGGGCGTTGAGCCTTGAAAGCAGTTGTTTGCGGGTCGCGTCGTCTTTTATGACAGCGCTCAGGTCCTTGAGTTCTTCGGCAGTTACCAGCGCGCCGGGTTCAGGTGCCTGGGCATTGGCGATATTTGTCCCGGAAAGACATAAAATGACAGTCAGGATGGCAAAGCAGTTGCGTGACACATTCAAGATGCGTGGCACGTTCAAACAGATGGGAAACCGCAAATTCAACTGAAGGGCATTGATGTGCATGGCCGACCTTATCAAGCCCCTAGCGATGAAATTACGATCATAAGGTTCATCTTCGAACGGCCCGCCAGTGAAAGGGGTTGATCGGCGCAGTGTATTTCAACGTCCGCGGAAATTCAAACAGCGGGTTGGTGGTTTTCACAATTCATTCGTGCGTCCGATTTCAAGCACCCGACCGACGCTTAATCGGGCACCTTATTTTGGCCCGTTGCCCGCGCAATCTCCCGTGTCGCGCTTGCGGTAGCTTAAGGGCAATGTTAGGTTCCGCGCCCGAAACCGGTCGTTTGTGCCGGTTGACGTAGAAAATTATTCTCCTGTTTTTAAGAGGTTCAGCCATGTCACTGGATACGGAAACCGTCCGTAAAATTGCATACCTTGCACGGATCAACGTTCCTGAACCGGAACTCGAACCATTGGCCGGGGAACTCAATAATATTCTGGGATGGATAGAGCAGCTCTCTGAAGTCGATACCGATGGCGTCGCGCCCATGACAAGTGTCGCGGATATGGACCTTTTCAAACGCACCGACGAGGTCACCGACGGCGACTGCCGCGATAAGGTTCTGGCCAATGCGCCGGGTGGCAATGACACGTTTTATACGGTTCCGAAGGTGGTGGAATAACATGACACAGCTGAACGAACTGACCATCTCACAAGCCCAGGAAAAACTGGAAGCTGGCGAAATTTCCGCCGTTGAACTGACGCAGTCCTGCCTTGACGCCATGGCTGCCAACCGCGACCTAAATGCGTTCATTACCGAGACCCCGGAACTGGCGCTGGAGAGAGCACAGGCGTCTGATGATCGGCGCACCAACGGCGATGGTGTCGGTGCCATGGATGGTATTCCTGTTGCGATCAAGGATCTGTATTGCACGGAAGGCGTGTTGACGACAGCCGGTTCACATATTCTGGATGGCTTCGTGCCGCCTTATGAGTCAACGGTTACAGAAAACCTGCGCGATGCCGGTGCGGTGATGCTGGGCAAAACCAATCTGGACGAGTTCGCCATGGGTTCGGCCAACGTGACGTCCTATTACGGTCCGGTGAAAAGCCCGTGGAAGTTAGACGACGGTAAAGATCGTGTGCCGGGCGGGTCCTCCGGTGGATCAGCGTCTGCGGTCGCCGGGCATCTTGGTCTTGGGGCGATTGGAACGGATACCGGCGGGTCGATCCGCCAGCCTGCGTCATTTACCGGGATCGTCGGCATGAAACCGACGTATGGCCGCTGCTCGCGCTGGGGGATTGTGGCGTTTGCTTCGTCGCTGGATCAACCGGGACCCATGACCAAATCCGTCAAGGATTCCGCCATTATGCTTCAGGCGATGGCCGGGCATGATCCAAAAGATTCAACCTCGGCACCAATCAAATTACCGGATTTTGCCGCCGCACTTACGGGTGATGTGCGCGGCATGAAAATAGGTATCCCCAAGGAATACGTGATTGATGGAATGCCGACTGAGATCGAATCGCTCTGGCAGAACGGGGCTGAGATGTTCAAGGATGCGGGCGCTGAGATTGTAGAAATCTCCCTGCCGCATACCAAATACGCCTTGCCCGCCTACTATATCGTTGCTCCTGCTGAGGCGTCATCAAACTTGGCGCGGTATGACGGCGTGCGCTACGGATTGCGGGTTGAGGGCGACTCGCTCGATCAGATGTACGCCAATACGCGGGCCGAGGGTTTTGGCGAAGAAGTACGGCGTCGAATCATGATCGGCACCTACGTGCTGTCGGCGGGCTATTACGATGCCTATTACGTCAAAGCGCAAAGAGTCCGCACCCGCATCGCCGAAGATTTCACAAAAGCGTTCGAGCAGGTTGACGCGATTTTAACGCCAACGGCGCCGAGTGCCGCTTTCGCCATCGGTGAAAAAATGGATGACCCGCTCGCCATGTACCTGAATGACGTGTTCACCGTGCCGACTTCGATGGCCGGGCTGCCAGGGATATCCGTTCCCGCAGGGATGAGTGCGGAAGGCCTGCCCTTGGGATTGCAGCTTATTGCGCGGCCTTTCGACGAGGAAACGATGTTCCGCGCAGCGGGCGTTCTGGAAAGCCAGGCCGGGTTCGATGCCAAACCCGGTGGGCTGGAGGAAGTATGATGGTCAGAGTGATATTGATAGCCCCCCCCACCCTAACCCTCCCCCTCCAGGGGGGAGGGGATATAAATGAGTTTTTCCTTATTTCACCCTCCCCCTTGAGGGGGGAGGGCTGGGGTGGGGGTGAAATTTTCATCACAGGTACTGATGGAGTGTCTATATGACCTATCTAATTGCAGGTGAAACAGGCGATTGGGAAGTTGTTGTCGGGCTGGAAGTTCATGCCCAGGTCAGTTCAATCGCCAAGTTGTTTTCCGGTTCATCTACTGAATTTGGTGCGGAACCCAATACCCAGGTCTCGTTGGTTGACGCCGCCATGCCGGGAATGTTGCCGGTGATTAATGAGTTCTGCATCGAGCAGGCAGTCAAGACAGGTCTTGGCCTGAATGCCCAAATCAATCTGCATTCCGTGTTTGAGCGTAAAAACTATTTCTACGCGGATTTGCCGCAAGGCTACCAGATTTCCCAGTTCCAGTATCCGATTGTCGGTGCCGGGGTGGTGACGCTGGACATGGCTGATGGCACGCAACGTCAGATCGGCATCGAACGCCTGCATATGGAGCAGGACGCCGGAAAATCCATACACGATCAGGACCCGAAACGGTCGTTCATTGATCTCAATCGTTCAGGTGTCTGTCTGATGGAGATTGTCTCGGACCCCGATATGCGCTCACCGGAAGAGGCGGGTGAATTTGTGCGCAAGCTGCGCGCCATCCTACGCTATCTCGGCACCTGCGACGGCAATATGGAACAGGGTTCCATGCGCGCCGACGTCAATGTTTCCGTTCGCAAACCCGGGGAAGGCTATCGCACACGCACGGAAACCAAAAACGTCAACTCGGTCCGCTTTATCATGCAGGTGATTGAGATCGAAGCCGAACGTCAGGTTGAGGTATGGGAAAACGGCGGCGTGGTTGTTCAGGAAACCCGGCTGTTCGATGTTGCCCGCAATGAAACACGGGCCATGCGCAGCAAGGAGTTCGCCCATGATTACCGCTATTTCCCGGACCCCGATCTCCTGCCGCTGAATCTGAATCAGGATTTTGTTGATGATATCAGGGCAACGTTGCCGGAATTGCCCGATCAGAAGAAAGAGCGCTTCATGACCGATTTTGGCCTGAGCCCCTATGATGCGGGGGTGCTGGTTCAGGACCGGGAGTCAGCAGCGTATTTTGAAGAAATTGCCACAGGCCGCGATGGCAAGCAGGCCGCCAACTGGGTCACCAGCAACCTGTTCGGGGCGCTCAACAAGCTGGGCCTGTCCATTTCCGAAAGCCCGGTCAGCGCGGCCCACCTTGGCAAATTGCTGGACCTGCAGTCTGACGGTACGATTTCAGGCCGAATCGCCAAGGAGGTGTTCGAGATCATGCTCGATGGTGGCGGAGACCCGGAGCAAATCGTCGAAGACAAGGGGCTCAGGCAAATCACCGATACAGGGGCAATTGAAGCCGCCGTAGATGACGTCATCGCCGCCAATCCCGACCAGGCGCAACAGGTCAGGGATGGAAACGCCAAAACCATCGGCTGGTTTGTCGGGCAGATCATGAAGGCGACCGGGGGAAAAGCCAATCCCGGTGCGGTCAACCAGATGCTGCGTGACAAGCTCAGTCCCGAATGAATTCAGGATTGCCTTATGAATTATTGTGAATTGAACCGATAAATACCTGTCCATGGAATGCTCGCAAGGTTAGAGTAACCCTGATTTACTGTGGGAAATTGACCAGAGAAATTGGAACAGGGTTGGGGTATGGCGAAGGTCCTTGTAGTTGACGACGACCCGCTTGTTCGCGAGGTGACTTCAAAACTGATTGGGCTGGAGCACCATGACGTCCGGGAGGCGGATGGCGGCGAGGCTGCCATCAGGATGGTGGCTGAGTTTGCGCCGCAGATCGTAGTCCTTGATGTGCTGATGCCGGACATCGACGGCCTGGAAGTCTGTCGTCAACTTCGCGCCGATATCAAAACAGCATCAATTTATATCATCATGCTGTCAGCAAAAGATAAAACCGACGAGCGGATTAAAGGGTTGGATGTCGGCGCCGACGCCTATATGACCAAACCCTATGTCGCCGATGAACTGAAAGCCCACATCCGGGTGGCCGAACGCACGGTTGATGACCGCCATCTCGCCATGCATGACAGCCTGACCGGGCTGTTCAATCGCCGCGCATTCGACGAACTGCTGGCGCGCGAAGTCGCTTCCTGCAGGCGTTATGGTGGGACATTGTCGCTGGTAACGGTTGATCTTGATCATTTCAAGCGCGTCAATGATACCTACGGTCACGATGTGGGAGACAACGTTCTTCGGGAACTCGCCGATATTCTTCGCAAGGTTAGCCGGCCTAGTGACCTTCCCTGCCGATGGGGTGGAGAAGAATTTTCGTGGCTGTTGCCAAAAACCGATGTCGATGGCGCCAGACAGGCGGCGGAACGGTTACGCAAGGAAGTGGAAAGTCATTCGTTTGCGGCAATCGGCAGTCAAACCGCCAGCATGGGCGTCGCTGAATTCCGCATGGATAAAAATGGTGAAGCGTTATGCCGCCGCGCCGATCTGGCCCTGTACAAAGCCAAAGAATTCGGTCGCAACCAGGTCGCGGTATTTGACTTGATATGAACCCAGAAATCCCGTCACCAACGGTGACCCGGATACTCCAGACATGATCGGGGCGGCTTATGCTTCAGATCGCACAGGAATTCGAACACGAAATACAGCTCGCCGAAAAAACGGACGATGCGCTTTATTGCCGGGCCTGCGGTCATCTGGTTACGCGCCGCCGCTGGTTGCTGGACCGGGGCGGGATCGAACACCGCCTGACCAATCCCCTGGGCGTCACGTTTACGGTGATCTGTTTTATCGCGGCGCCGGGTGCGGCGAGGTTTGGAACCCCGACCCGTGAACACAGCTGGTTCGAAGGTTATGAGTGGTGTTTCGCCCTCTGCCGGGGATGCGAAGCGCACCTTGGCTGGAGCTATCATGGGACGACAGAGTTTTTCGGGTTGATCAAGGACCGGCTGTCGGCGCAAAAGACGCCAACCGGGCCGGGTTCGGAAGGTTAGCTTAAGGGGTCAATGAACGACATGCAGATCCGGCTTTCCCGTCTTGACGAAACCGGAGACCGTTTCGAAAAATGAATGCACCGATATGGGTTTGGCGATGTAGCCGTCGCAACCGTGGTTCAGGCAGGCTTTCTTGTCTTCCTGGTGGGCGAAAGCGGTAACGGCGATCACGGGGATATGCTTTACCGTGTCATTTGCTTTTACGGCTTCGGTGATGTCGAGCCCGGAACGACCGGGCAGGCGGATATCCATGAGCACAAGATCGGGGCGATGTTCGCAAATCGCTTCGTAGGCGCCAAGCCCATCATTCTGCTGGATGACGTTGTAGCCCTGGTATTTTAGCAGATCGCTAAACAGCTTCATATTGAGGGAGTCGTCTTCGACAATCATTACAGTCTTGTTCATTTTGTCGCCTTTTTCGTTATCTGGCTTTGGCAGGCGTGGCTGGCCTGCGGTTTAGTTCGTCAAGCTGATGCAAGCCTGACATTGGGTAGACTATGGGCCTGCTGTTTCTGTAGGATGAACGTGAAATGTCGGTGGTATGAACAGGTGTGAAGGTGGAGGCGGTATGTCTGAATGCGAATTTCGGGTGTCACCTGTTAGTCCGGTGGTCGGTGCGGAAATTTCTGGGGTTGATCTGTCTGAACCACTGAGCCCCGAAACCGTGTCCGGGTTGCGCCAGGCTTTGCTCGATCATGGGGTGATTTTTTTTCGTGATCAGGATTTGACACCAGCCCGGCAGATGGCTCTTGGTGAATATTTCGGCGAGGTCGCGGAATATCCCTTTGTCCGTGGCCTGGACGATTACCCTCTGGTCATCCCCATATTGAAACTGGCGGCGGAAACTAGAAATTTTGGTGGAATATGGCATAGCGATACGGCGTATCTGCCGGAACCTCCCATGGGGACAGTTTTGCACGCTAAGGACTTGCCTCCAGCTGGCGGTGATACGTTGTTTGCGAACATGTACGCGGCCTATGATGCCCTGTCAGGTGGCATGAAAGAAATGCTGACACCTCTTCGCGCCTTGAATTCGGCGGCCAAGCAGTCAGTGTCCGATACCCGTCAACACCGCATAGACGAAGCCGGAAAGGATACCAGCAATGTGACCACAGAGTCGGTCCACCCGGTCATCCGCACACACCCTGAAACCGGCCGGAAAACGCTGTATGTCAACCGGGCGCACACGGTGCGGTTCGATGGCATGACGGAGGCTGAAAGCGCACCGCTGCTGTCGTTTCTTTTCGATCACCAAATCCGTGAAGAATTTACCTGCCGGTTCGTCTGGTCACCCGGCGCTGTCGCCTTTTGGGACAATCGATGTACCCAGCACTATCCGGTCAACGATTACCATGGGCACAAACGGCTGCTGCACCGGATCACGCTGAAGGGGGAGGTGCCGAGTTAGGCGTTATTTGCATTGCATCAGTTGCGCCTTGCAGGCCCTGCGGCACGACGTGTCGCCCTTCGGACAGGTGCGATTGCATTTTTTGTAAACCGCCATGCAGTCCCGGGGGCCATCCTGGAGCCTGGGCATCGCCACGTCGGCGCAGCGCAGTTTACAGGTGGTTTTGGCCGATGCCGTTTTTCCTTCGTGTTTGATGCAATTGGTCATGCATTGCATGACGGACGGGCTTGCCGCCAGTTCGGTGTCGCCTGACGCAGCCAATAGCGTGATCGAGCCAGAGACCATCGTAATCATAAAAATCGCAATGGTCAGGGGGGCAGTTATTTTACGCATCGGGTGCCTCTGCTTCGTAATTGAAATAGGACAATAACACGAAAGATAATATTTCAGTTGATAATGCTCTTCACCGGAATAAATTCGGCGAACTCATCAGGCTCCGCGTGACGGACGCGGGGGCGTTTGTCCGTTGGCGGGTCGTTGTCGTCGGTGCCGTCCAGGGGCAGTTCGATCGAGATAATGGTCCCCTTGCCTTCGGCGCTGCTCATGCACATCTGTCCATTTAATTCGCCAACCAGCCGCTGCACAACGGCCAGGCCAAGTCCGGTTCCCTTGTCGCCGTGCGGTGAAGTTTCCTCGTCCTTTGCAAACGGTTCCAGGCGGCTAATCATTTGCGCTTCCGACATGCCGGCCCCGTTGTCCTGAATAACCAGAATCATCGCGTCTTTGTTATCATCCAGACGGGCGGCGACGTTAACCGTGCCGCCTTTCGGGGTGAATTTAATCGCATTGGAGACGAGATTGATCAAAATCTGGTTAAGCCGTGTAGGGTCGGTTTTCAGTTTCGGGAAATTGTCGTCGGTCGTTGCCGTCAGGGTCACGTCCCGTTCCTTGGCCATATAGGAAAACAGGTCGACAACTGAGTCAATGACCAGTCCGGCATCCACGCCTTCCAGGTGGAACGTTTTGGGCTTATCGTCCGGCGTAAATTCATCCAGCATGCTGTCGCAAACTTGCAACAGGTGAAACGCGGCGCGATGGATGGTGCGGGCATGATCGACATATTCGGGTGTGCCCAACGGCCCCATGAGTTGTTCAGAAAGAATCTGCGCATACCCTATGACGGCATTCAGCGGCGTGCGCACTTCATGCGCCAGTTCAGCAATGCGCAATCGCTGTTGGGCGATATTTCTTTTTTCGTTTTTCATCGCATTTTCAAGGGCGCTCTCGGCGGCTCGAAGCGCTTGGCGGGCGTCGAAGATGTTGTTTGTTGAATTGGTCATTTACATATCCGCATAGGCACTCAGGGAGCATCAGTATACCCCAAAATTTCACCAATTGTATAATCCGCATATTAAAAAAACGTAACAGACTGCCGCCAGGCACACGGATATGGCGCATTGGCCGGGACTCCGGGTTGCGCTGGTCAATGATGTGCCTATTATTAGAAGATAGAGTCTGCGAAAATGAAAATAGGGGAGACGCGCGAAATGACGTCTTCCAAACTGATCAAGGTTGAAACGGACGGGAAATCGAATGATTGATCTATATACCTGGGGCACGCCTAACGGGCGCAAGGTCTCAATTATGCTTGAGGAACTCAGGCTTGAGTATGTCGTTCACGAAATCAATATCGGCAAGGATGAACAGTTTGCCGAGGATTTTCTGAAAATCAGCCCAAACAACAAGATACCGGCGTTTGTCGACTCCGACGGTCCGGACGGGACGCCTCTGGCGTTGTTTGAATCCGGTGCGATTTTGATTTATCTGGCCGAGAAGTCCGCCAGTGAGCTGTTGCCGACGGAGACGCGCGCCCGCGCCTCCTGCCTGCAATGGCTGATGTTTCAGATGGGCGGGGTCGGGCCGATGTTCGGTCAGGCTCATCATTTCCTGCGCAACCCCAAGGAAGTGGTCCCCTATGGTCAGGAACGTTACCACAGAGAGACCAAACGCTTATATGGAGTGCTGGATAAACAACTGGCGGCCAGCACCTATCTGGCCGGAGACGACTATACCATTGCCGATATCGCTACCTACCCCTGGGTTTCGCGGTTTGAATGGCATCAGATCGTTTTGGATGAGTTCCCCAGCGTCAAACGCTGGTTTGATACCCTTTCGGCGCGGGAAGCCGTCAAAAAGGGTATGGCGGTTCCATATCTGAATTGAGGTGAGTTATGGGCATTCTGGAAAAAGATACGGTCGGCCGGGTCAGGAAGGCGCTGACGGATGCCGGTCTGGAAGATACGATTGTCGAATTGGCTGAAACGGCGAGGACAGCCGAAGACGCCGCCGCATCGGTCGGCTGTGAACTGGGCGCAATCGTCAAGTCACTGGTTTTCGCCGTTGATGAGCGTCTGGTGATGGCGCTGATCGCCGGCGATTTCAGGTGTCTGGAACAGAATTTACCGGCGGCGCTTAACCTTGACGGCGCGGTTCGCCGCCCGCAGGCCTCTGAAGTCAAGGGGGCGACGGGTTTCACCATCGGCGGCGTTGCCCCGATTGGCGTGCTCCACAAGCTGCCCGTCGTCATCGACCGCTCGCTGAAGCGTTTCGACAGGGTTTATGCCGCAGCCGGGCATCCCCATTGTGTGTTTGCGACGACGGTGGATGACCTCAAACGCCTGACCGGTGGCGTTGTATCGTGGAATATCGCCGAAGCTATCGACCCGCAGGCTGATCTGCCGGGCGTCGGAAGATCGAAAACCTTTGCCAAAATGGCTGCGGAGCAAAAGAACACACCCAACCCAAGCGAACCCGCTTGATTGATCATCCCGGGGGCGGTATATCCTCCCTCAGCACATCAAATCCCGGAGAGTTGGCCGAGTGGCTGAAGGCGCTCCCCTGCTAAGGGAGTATACGGGAAACTGTATCGAGGGTTCGAATCCCTCACTCTCCGCCATTTCAAAAGCTGCCCCACGAAAACCCTCTAACGTCTTGAATATCAAGGACGTTTTAGGAGTTCGAAACCCTTCAAAACGGTCATAGACCGGAGGGGCGGAAAACGTCAGTTTTAGCACTGTTCTTTTATGCTCTAACTGGCCTTTTTCCCATATATCCCAAGGGCTTGAAAAGAACTGCATGGCGAGTTCGAACATTTCCTCAAAGGGGCGATAATTTTTGCCGTCCTGACGCAGTTTTTCAGACATCACCAGCTTTTCTTTTTCAAGGTTTGCAATCTGATCTTCGAACCGCGTGAGAACTGTCTCATTGGTTACCTTGATAATGCGATCCAGTAGAGCCGTGATCTGATTTTCAAGTTCGGCAATGCGGCGCTTGGTCGCGCCCTTTATCTCAGTGGCCCGTGCGCCATGCATATCCCATGCCTTCTTGAGAATGGCTTTGCTGAACTTCATCGCTTTAGGTGGCGGTTGTACACCCTTGAGCAAGGCCGCAAATGCTGCCTCAATTTCAGCGCGGGGAATAGATTTTCTGTTATGCCCACACAGCTTGTTATAGCACATGTAATAAGGGTGCTTCTTTCCGGTTTTGCTGGTGGACCAACAAGCCGTCAGAGGTTTTCCACAGGTACACTGTACCGCTCCCCTCAAAGGAAAACAGGCGTTGAGGTCAGCACGGGCGGGAACTCTGGCACCGCCTTTCAGGCGGTCTTGAATGCGGTTGAAGGTCTCCAGTGTGATCAGCCCTTCGTGTTTACCTTCCCGCAAATCGACCCCCCATCTTGGAAATTCAACATAACCGGAATAGATAAGCCGCGTCAGAATCCTGTTTGCGGTTTCGTTTGTTACCTCCCCAAATCGGGTTTTGGGAAAATCAGGGAAGCCTTCAAAAAACCGGGCCACTTCCGCTTGCGTTTCAAACCTGCCCGAGGCGTAGCCCTCAAGCCCTTCACGGATGATGGATGCGAACGGCTCAACAGGTGTCATAACCTTGCCGTGACCTTGAACCGTTTTCTGGACATAACCGAAGGGCGGTTTAAACGGCCAGTACCCATCCATGAGCCGCGCTGTTTGCCGCTTGATCGTTTGTTCCGTGTTTTGCTCTCGAAAATATTGTGCGCCGAGTGCCTGCATATACTCAGCATAGCGCCCATGAGAGTCCGCGCCAAAGGTCATAGCTGGACTTTCCAAGACAGCGCCACATTCCTCAATCGCATCCCTTAAATTCATGTGAACGCGGATGTCCCGAGCCAAGCGACTAATATCGTCTACCACGACGACAAAGCGGCGTTTGCCCTTATGTTTGCGAAGAAAGCGTAACAAGTCTTGAATGCCGTCACGGTCAATGCGCGCACCTGAAACCCCCTTATCCAAGAATACGGCACAGACATCATAGTTCTTCCAACTTGCATAGGTACGGCAGAATGTCTCCTGTGACGCATTCCCTTGTCCCTTATTAACCTGGGCTATTGAGGATACGCGCGTATATATGATGGAATCCGTCAGGCCGTGTGCCTGTTGATTAAATTGCATCATGGTTTGAATCCTCCTCAACCTGATCCGAGTTCGGGTCAGCCATCTGTTCAAAATTGTTTGTGATATAATCGTGGGTTAAGTGTACCCCATCCGAGGCCGCAGCGGGCAACTCATCAAGGGTTACAGCATCTTTTCCACAGCTTTCCCGCGCTTGCTGAACAGGATGGAACCCAAACCCCAAAGACATGATCTCAAGAGCAAGTGACCAGTAAACTTGTAAAAACTCGCGGGCCTGTTCCTCCGTAATGTCTTCGTCTTCAAAGAAGTGAGCGAACTCTTCAAAGTCTATCGTGTCATTTGGTATTGTCGATTGCGGTGTTATCTTCGTGGAAGTGACTTTTGCGCCCTGTCCTCCGTTTTGTTTGTTGTCTTTGTCCATCTTATGTGGTCCTTGTCGTCTAGTAGTTAACTCATTTCCTTGCCTCCTATCGTTATTTACGAATAGAACAAAACAGGAACATTATCCTATTTTGTTCTAAAAAGTCAAGGTTTTTCGCCGTTTTTTTTGGGTTAGCGTGTTTGATCTCGCCTAAGGGCGCGGTTTTGCTCGGTGCGCCGCTCCTTGAACGCCTCACGGCGTAGCTCAGTGGTGCGCTCATAGCTTTTGCGGGCGAGTTCCGCGATTTTGAGCTGGTCAGAGTCGATAAAGCTATGAGTGTCGCGCAGATTGCCGTCCTTGTCTTTATAGGTACGGGCGAACTCCGTTGCATAAAACGGCCCCTTGTCACCTTCGTTGCGCCAGATGGACGCTTTCAGGTTACCATCGCGGATGGTGTCTACGGGCTGTTTTGGCTGGCTGCGGTCTTGATTGTCCTGAGTCATGACGGTGGTTCCTTTTCTTTTGGGTTAGCGGTTTACCGCACGGCTAATGGTGCGGTTGCGGGTTTGTGATTTCTGGTGGTTGCGTTTGGCCTTAAAGGCTTCACGGCGAGCGGTGCGGGCTTCGTCCTCCCACGCGGTATTGAAGGCTGCACGGTCTACTTCGCCAGCCATACCCGGTGACGGATGCGGCGCGGCAACGGGGCGGTCATTTGTCACCATGGAAGAATTGCGAGGCTTATTTTTTTCAGTGTCAGCACTTGTCGCTGTCTCAAAACTCTGGCGCGGTGAGACTGCGTCAACGGGCGTGGTTGATACGGTCTTGGCAAAGCTGGTCATCCAATACGGCTCCATGTTCCATCTTGGTATTGCGGGTAGTGTGCAAACTGACGCGGCACAGCTTCGGTGATGACGGGGCGCCACCCACGGCCCCGAGGTGTCATCACCTGCACATGTGTATCAGGTGGAAAAAACGGGTTTGGGTGAAAGCGCCCCGCCATTTGCGGCTGGTCATAGTAAGCCTTGCGGTCAGCCCAAAGCGGGTTTGACAGGCCATCGGCGAACACCACCATTTTGTCATCAGGCATACCGAGAATTTCATCGGTGGTGCGTAAAGGGCGACCAACGGTTTTTGGGATCGAGGCCATGCGGGTTTGGTGCGCCAGTTCGACGGCGGCCTGAAACGGATTGCCGCCGCGCATGACGCTTTGGATCATTTTCATCCGCGCATGAGTGGCGTTTGCCATGGCGCGGGTATCTTCATAGCGCAGCGTTTCATTGCCGATCATGCGCGACAAGTGCGAGGCCGTGCCTTCGTCCCTTATGCCGAACCATGTTTGGAGGGCCGCAGAAGCGGGTAAAATCGTATCACCATCGGGTGCGAGCGCCTTCATCTGCTTGAGTGACTGGAACACGCCCCACGGCCTGATTCCGGTTCCGGCATCGCGGGTGAAGGCCTTCATTGCCAGCGGGAATTTCCCCAGATGTCCAAGCTCATCAAGCACCCATGTTTGACGGGGTGCGGAAGGGTTGCGTGCTTTGTATATTTGCGCTGCCACAAACATGGATTTGATGATTGCGCTCCAGACTTCCACAAAATTGGAATCGGGCATCAAATAGACGTTATACGTCTGATCGCTTTTACACAGATCGGCAAAGGAGAAGTCAAAGGGCGGCGATACGGACCGGATCGGACAGACAGGCAAAGGCGCGGGTGATTTCACCTAAAATACCTTTGAAGCCACCGGAGGAGTCTTCGCGGGCATTTGCGATTTCATCCTCGACCCGCTCCGCGATATCAAAGCCGGACTCTGACATCTCAAAGGCAAAATCCAGCCACTTATCGCCGCCGCGCACCAGCAAATTTACCACATCGTAAAGCGCCGGATAGGTTAGCACCCAATCCCGCTTCACGATGGTCAGCACCATGCCTTCGACCATTTCGTGAGCGCGTCCTTCGAAGTAAACACTCTGGGCCGCGCCGCTGCGTGGCAGAGCGTTTTCGATAAAGGTTTTTGTTTCTGAAATCAGAAATGGGTTACCCGCATTGATATAATCCACTGGATTGGTGCGGTGTGCAGGCAAGCCGCCCACCTTGCGTGGATTCCAATAGATGCAAAATTTATGATCGCCCGTCTGGTTCCGCGATACGGCAGCAAGTTCCCCGCCCTTGATATCAAGGATGATCATGGTCTCGGGGTGAATGCCTTGGCAGATATTATAAAGAAGTAAATCGCGTCCCTTGCCAGCCCTCGGGCCAGCCACGGTTAAAACGCCACCGAATCCAGAATACCAAAGCGGCTGGTTGCCCATGAACCCCACCAGCAACGCGTGTGGTTCACGGGTAAACAGCCCCGCAGCAGCCGCTTCCTCCGGCCCGGAAAACCGAGCCGAGCCGAAGGGATTAGCGGCATTGTTGAAAGGTGCGGACATACCCTAAAACGCCGCCATCGGAATGCCGCCGCTTACGGCACGCTGCGCTAAGAAAGCCACAAGAGCGCTTAAAACATACCAAAAAAACATGCGCGCAGCCGCGTACAATACGCCCCCACACAACGCGAAGCCGACATAGTACATAAAATCGGCAAATTCTCGTGAGCCATAAGCATCATAGACAAGGCGCTGGACATACGGCCCGATCAGTTCGAAGACGTAAGGTGTCACAAAGAATGCGACACAAGCCGCAAGCAAAACGCCCAACGCATTTTGTCCCGGCGGGCCGTCATTGCCGCCACCACTGTTATTAGGAAATTGATTGTTCATATGAATGTCTCCGGGATTGGAGGGGAAAAGCCCCCCGACGAAGAATCGCCGGGGGCATCGAGTTATCGGTAAATTTTTCCTTCACCGATGGCGCTCTTATGGGTTTTGATATTCGAGCCGATCCAAATGAGGCCAACAGCAATTCCCGCTGCAATGAATCCGGCCCCGCCATCACCATTTGAAAATGCGCCGAATGAAAACAGTCCGGCGATTGCACCCAATCCAAACATCCAACCTTGCAGCGTCTGCGCGCCTTTGATCGCAATTTGATCCGGTAGTTTTGAAGTACCCATGGCATTTCTCCTTTTCTAGCCTGTGGTTACAACGACCTCACACGAGACGGATTCCCGCGTAAAATCGCTGTAAGGTTTTGAAAGAAGAATTTTTAAATGGGGTATTAATGGTGTAGCTCCGCCGTCAATCGCTGACAACAGCAAAGCGGCCCCCTTTACACACATATGGAAGGAAGCAATATGTAGAGTTAGTTTACGTAATTGAATTTCAAGAGTTTTCCCAACCGAGTGATTTTAACGCCTGTCATGCTTACACCACCGGAATTCTTTCGCTCGACCAGTTCAATCAGGCCGCGCTCCAAAATCGGCTGGAATAAGATTCCCGGTGTGTGCCTTGGATTTTGTCAAAGCGCGTCCGTGCCATTAGTTGCCAAAAAGACGGGATTATCCGTCAAAGCCGTGCGGGCGCTATACAAATCCATGCGGGGATTGCTGCTCGATCCGCGATATCGAAAATGGCACGGCTTCGACAATCTCCCAATCTACGAGTTCAAGAACTTGGCACAGGTAGAAGCGGAAATCTGGCGGTGTTTCGCAGAATGCTATTTTAACGATGAATGTTTTCGCAACTACCGCTACGGAAAACGATCAGAGCGGCAATGCCAAGCCTGCCCCGTGCACCGTTCACCAATTTTACAAGAAGTGCTTCCAAAAGAATTAATCGCGACGATGCTCCAGCATATTGAAACGGTTCGGGCCTATTATCAGGTATTGATCGGTCTTTCGCGGGACATGGATATGGATCGGGCGGAAAGTTTTCGGCTGCGTCTTTATCACACCATGATAGTGCTTTCGGCAAAGATGACATCCAGCCGGGTTGAGGATGGGGTTGTAAAGTCCAGCATGCTTATTGAGGGGCCGAATACGCTCAACGAATTGTGGATGACGATCCTGCGGCATATTGAAGAACGCGGCAGCATTTAAATCTCAGATATTCGAGTCGAAAGGCATATTTACGATATTTTTAGATACATGATTTATAATAAAACGATGGAATCTGAAAAAGAGATATACAGCTTAGAAAAATCGGTTCTCGCAGGAAGCAGAGCGTTTTTAAAGGACGATTTTAAGGCCGTAATTTACTGGCTGCGGCCACATCTGAAGAACCTTTGCCCGGACGGACGCAAGATGTTGCTACTCGCAATCAAACGGTTTAACGGCGGCCTTTCCGAAGGCGAAATGCCGCCAAATCTTTTAGCCCGCTTGAAATCTTAATAAGCGCTGGATTTTAATAATTTCTCACACTGGGCCACCACCCACTCAAGATGGGCTTTTCTAACCCGCTTGGCCTCACCAGATAGCCAACTTCTTACCTGATATATCGATAGGTCCTTTGGCGGGTCATCCTTTAGCGCCTTATAGGGCAGCAAGCCCAATTCCTTATATTTAAGAAGCAACCGCATATCGCTTTCTGACAGGGGAATACGCGCCTTGTCCTCATCGCATAAGTTTTGCCACAGCTCCGATACGAAAACTAAATTCTTGGTGTTTGCTTCCTTTGCGTTGCCCGCCAGCCAGCCTTTAACCATACCGGCTGTCAAACCGTCAGGCAGAATGCCTACCCGTTCGCAATAATCAATCAACTTTTCAGGGCTTATATCGGAATATTCCCTGATTTCCCTCAGGGCAAGAACAACATCAGGCCCTAAAATCGTTTTTGTCGGCGGGTTTGCGGGTATTTTTTCGCGTTCAGCAGACGGCAAAGCGCGCCATAAATCAAAAGCTTTATCAATATTACTCTGCTCGGCCTCTTCAATCCGGCCATTTATCCACCCCTTGATCATAGTGTCGTCCAAAACGCGGCTCTCGTCCCTGTGAACAAGCTCTTTAGGCCCAACACCAGTTCTTATGACCTGCGCTACCAATAGCTTTCTAATCCTCTCGCTAATCATCGATAATGCAGGCATAGCCTTACCTTTTGAAACTTTAACCTACAGTTAGTTTAGAGCGATTCTATTTAATCTCAAATCCCCGAAAATTTGCCGTTTTAAAGTATTTCAAATTTGATTTAAATTTTAAGGAAAATTCAATAATAATAAATACTTAGCTGGTATTCTTACCCCATGCTTTAGGTAATTTAATACACCTTTAAGTATTAATATGTAAAATACATATACAAAAGTAGAGACGTAATTTAACGGGGTAATAATGTCTACAGGGACAGAGGCAGAAAACAATGGGGGTGGCCAGCAAGAGCAGGATCAACGTGATCCTGCTGCCACTTTGCGAGAGAAAACTTTGGCACTTCAAGAAGAATTAGCTAAAGAAGACGGCAGTCTTGAAAAAGAAGCACTCATAGAAAACCAGCACATCAAAGCCGCCTTTCAGGCCGCTACTGACGCGACAAACGCTGAATTCACCATTATTGAGGCCGAAGGTCAGAAGGCGGTTCTTAGCGGCGATCTGAGCGATGCAGAAATCCGTAACGCGCACACCAGTCTTGAGGGGAGCGCTTTTGACAAGCTGCGCATTGGAATTGAGGCCGGAATTAACACCCGCGACGGCGCGCTCGGCAGCAATTTGAAATCACGAGAAGCGCGTATTGCTCAAACCAAAGTCCGCGCTGAGGCCGATGCCCGTATACAACAACTCCTCGCCCTGCAAGCGCAGCTTGATGCGTTGAATGCGCAGATTGCTGCATTGGATGACGATATTAATGATATTTTACAAAAGCATTTGTCGCCGAAAGAAATGGACTATCTTGATGCGCTTTCACCGGAAGAGCGCCGGGCAGAGGAAATGCGCATCATGCGCGAAAAACTGGAAGCCGGTGAAATCACGCAAGGCGAGTTTGATGGGTTTAAGGACCGTTGGGATGCACGGGCGCAGAAAATGGATCAGCGCACAGAAACCAAACACGCGCTTGATGCCGCGAAATCGGAAACGGAAATAGTGCAAACTGTTGATAATTTTGGCACCGCAAATGCGGAGGCAGTCGCTGATACAATGGAAGGCTCCAAGAAAGTTGCGATTGATGCAGCAGTTGAAAATCGTGTAGATACAGGAAGCGCACGGCAAAATCAAATTCAGGCTGATTTGGGCGGCGGATGGGGCCTGTCCGGTGACGGTGGCGCGGTAATGGATACGCTGAAGGGTAAGGCGAAAGAGAGTTTCGATATCGCAGCATCGGATACAGGGCGCGAAAATGCGCCTGCACTGGCACAGGAACAAGATTTAAAACAAATCTCTGACATCAACCCGCCCCTTCCGGGAATGGGCTAAACCGCCTTATTGTTGTGTGATTTCAGGGCCGAGAGAGGCTGTTTTACCGGGAAGCCAGACATCATTGTGATGGGCGAGAATAGTGGGAAGGTTGGCCCCTATATCGTCAATATTAACGGTAAAATCAATTCCCTGCACATAGAAAGTGATATCCGTCGCCGTGCCGCGTGACTGGTTCAAGCGGTATTGCACAGGGATGTTACGGGTTGCGAAAACCTCCTGCAATTTCTTACCGATCTTGTTCCCGTAACCTTCCGGTGCATCTTTTTGCAAATTAATAAAAACGCCAATGCCGCGTGTCGCTGGGTCTTCGGAGTAATGGCGCATATCGCGCATGCCTTGAACCGCATCCAAGCCACGCTCACCGGGTGTAGTAGCGGCAGGAGTCGCGGCATTTGCTTCCCCCGCATAGGCATCATTCGCCGCCGGGCCGAAAGAGGCCAGCGTCAGCGGCAACGCCAAAGCGCCAGCCATAGCGGCCTTGCCGATTTTTGATTTTGCGAATGTCTCTCTCAATGTCCCTAACATGGGATATATCTTTCCACCCTTATGGGCGTTGTGATTGTTTATTGCGTTATTTATACGCTTTTTGAGAGTATATGTCCAGTATTGGAATTTTCTGTTAATAATCAGAATCTTAACAGGTGAATACGTATGGATTCGGCAGGCATTAATTTCGGTGTCAATACTTGATTTATTTGTATTTTTACTATCAGACATAAGGGAATGGTTTTGTTTTATAGGATATTTATTTGTATATGGAAAATTATAACTTGAAAATAGGCGGAAATCCGCCATTGTGTATTTTACGAAACCGCGTTTGCGCGCGAGATTTTGGCATGACGAAAGGGTTCCCTTTTGACTCCGTTTGGAGGCCCGTATGAGTGCGCCGATTTCCCCCAACTCAGAAGCGATCAAGAAGGGCCGAAAGCTTGGCTATGCGCGGGTATCAACCGCTTCGCAAACGGTTGATCAGCAGGTCGCCGCGCTGCGCCGCGAGGGCTGCGAGCGGATTTTCACGGACGAAGGCATTCGCGCCACAAATGCCGTGCGCCCGGCAATGGAGGAGATCAAGGCCACCCTTGCCGAGGGTGATGTTTTTGTCGTATGGGCGATTGACCGCGCGTTTCGCTCCACCATGGAAGCGATCTTGTTTCTTGATGAATTGATGCGGCGCGGCATTGAGTTTAAGTCCCTGACCCAAGCCATCGACACCAGAACGCCGGAGGGACGCAAATGGTATATCGATACCGCCTCATGGGCGGAATATGAGCGCGAGATTATCTCCCGCCGCACCCGCGAGAAAATGGCCCACGCCAAGCGCGAGGGTAAACATGTCGGACGGCCTCATAAGCTGAGCAAGCGCTGCACCGTGCGTGCTCATGCGCAAATTCAGGACGGCGAACAATCTCTCTCTTATCTTGCCGCTCAATATGATGTAGCCCCCATCACGATTAAACGCGCGTTTATGCGCCATGGGCTGAAGGGGTAGAGCGTGACACGGCAAAGGAGGCATACGGTCGATATTTATGTAGGCCAAAGATTGCGGCAAAGGCGGAGCGATTACGCCATCAGCCAATCGCAACTGGCCTCGGCAATTGGCGTGACCTACCAGCAGGTTCAGAAGTATGAAACTGCAAGAAACAGAATCAGCGCCTCTTGCCTGTATGACATGGCCTATCAGCTTCAAGTCCCGGTCGGGTATTTCTTCGATGACCTGCCCTGAGCAGTTGACCCGCCGTTGCACCATGCGTGCCTGATCAAACAGCGCCGGAGTTTGAGGAAAATATGCACTTACGCTCTGCGCAAGATGTGCGTGGTAATACCACGCCTCTTGTCTGCGGTCGCTAACGCGATCCTCGGGAAAGGGGCGTGCCGCCCCCTGTCCAACCCCCTGCAATAGCATAGGATGAGGCTTTTTAAATTTCCTGCAGTTTACCTGTTTTTGGGTCTTTCTCTAGTTGCACTACGTTGCCGTACTCATCCGTATAAGTCGCACTTCGAATATCCTTATCCGTTAGTGTCATTATTGACGGTTCTATATCCAATTCGGTTTTCAGTTGTTGACCGATTTGAAGCAATCGAATGAAACAATCGAAACAGAATTCTAATGCGTCACCTTTAGATTTGCTGTTGAAAAAACGCTCTGCTTCCTCAATGGATACATCGTCAAAGACGCCTTGCGACGAGCCTTTCTCAATGTCGCGCATTTTATCGATATCGTCATACAGTGGAAATTTAAGATACGGAAGATCACCAAATGGCCCCTGAGTGTCTGTCCGGGAAGTTAACTATATTTTATAGATATTTATGATTCAAAGGGCTTTTCCCTGATGGAGGAGAAGACCGATGTGGACGTCAGAGAACCGTGGTTCCTATGATCGTAGTAAACTTCGC